>ENA-OQDM01000304-OQDM01000304.1-human-gut-metagenome-genome-assembly--contig:-NODE-304-length-31927-cov-6.890063_pt1 | contig 31927 bp, 25 predicted proteins | sample MGYA00242772_ERZ504605 | MGnify/ENA primary metagenome ERZ504605 (study PRJEB26092, sample SAMD00036348) | human gut metagenome | host: Homo sapiens | study: EMG produced TPA metagenomics assembly of... | reverse complement strand
ATACTATGCTGAGAGAAATGTGAATTAAATTTTGTGCAAAGTATGTATAAAATGGAAATTATTGTGTACAATGGCTTAAAAAAAATAGATTATAAAGGCTATTTTCGGCATTTCTACTCTTTGAATTTGGAGTGATTTGTGATAGAATGTACATAAAGTGGTTACAAATAGGTAACAATCACTTTGAATTCAAAAAAAGGAGTGTTTCTTTGCGAAATGTTTTAAAAAGTGTTTTTAGCAAAAAGGTTTCTGCGGCAGTTCTTACGGCTGTAATGCTGTTTGTGTCGGTTTTCTCAATGTCGATGATTGCGAGTGCGGCATCGTTCTCACCGAGACTGTCTGCCCCGAGTTCAAGTAACAAATATTATTACAGTAATTTAAATGTTTTTTATAAGTATGGTTACGGCATGCCTAACTGTACAGCATATGCCTACGGCAGAGCTTATGAGATTCTCGGTTCTGAGCCAAAGCTTTCATGGAACAATGCCGAGCAGTGGTACGGTTACAACAAGTCTAACGGCTACTACAAGTACGGTCAGACTCCAAAGGTCGGCGCAATTGCCTGCTGGTCATATAACGGTGGCGGCGGTCATGTTGCTGTTGTAGAAAAGGTTGAAAACGGTCAGATTACATTTTCTAACTCTGCATGGAGCGGTCAGAACTTCTACCTTTCCTATGCAAGCACATCCGACAAGAATGCCGGCGGTAACAGCTGGTGGAATTTTCAGGGCTACATTTACCTTGGCGATTTCAGCGGCAGTACAAGCACTACTCAGGCTACAACCAAAAAGGTAACTTACACAACAGGTACATATAAAACAAATGTTGACGATTATCTCAAAATGAGAAGCGGTGCGGGTACAAGCTATTCATCTATAACATTTGTTCCGAACAATGTTACTCTTAATGTAACAAAGGTTTCAACAGCCGGCGGTTACACATGGGGTTACACCTCGTACAACGGCAAGACAGGTTGGGTTGCTCTTGAGTTCTGTACTTTTGTTTCTTCATCAACGGTACAGCCAACAACAGCAAAACCTACTGTACAGCCTACCACAGCCAAAGCCACGGTTCAGCCGACTACTGCAAAGGCAACTGTTCAGCCGACAACAGCCAAGGCTACACAGCCTGCAACAACTGTTCCTGCTGCAACAGTACAGCCTACTACGGTACAGGCAACAACAGCTCCTGTAACTACACAGCCGAGCAATGACAACAACAATGATACTCCGTATATGATCGGCGATGTAAACCTTGACGGTCATGTCAATGTTATTGACGCAACTGAAATCAGCAAGTACATTGTTTCAATTTCAACACTTTCTGATGTTCAGAGAGAACTTGCGGATTACAACCATGACGGTGAAATCAATGTCGTGGATGCCACAGAAATCCAGAAACTTGTTGTCGGTAACAACTGATAACAACAAAACAAAATCAAAACACGCTTTGCAAAACGCAGAGCGTGTTTTTTGTTTGGAACTTTTATAACAAAGAGGGGTATGCGAGGATGCATACCATTTTTGAGGTTAATAAGTTTAATATTTAAGCATTATGTCAACGAAAAATTCACCGTTATTGTTGCCTGCATCAAAAATTCCGTCATAGACTTCGGTTATGCTCTTCATGGAGTGAAGTCCGATGCCCTTGCCCTGATGCTTTGTGGACGAATAAGTTTCGCCGTCCATTTTCAAGGGTTTGTCGTAGTTGTTTGTTGAAACAATGTACAAACAGTCGCCTTTTATTTCGGAAGTCAGGTTAAAATATCTTTTGCCTTCTTCTACGGTACAGCAACCGTCAATTGCGTTTTCGAGTATGTTGCCGAAAATACTGCAGAGGTCAACATCAAGAATTCTCGATTTGTCGGGCAAATCAATCCGCCAGTTAATGTCAACATCGTTCTCAATCGCCTGCTGACGGTAGTGATTGAACAAAGCATTGAGTGCGTCACTTTTGCAGATTCGCACAGGTGCTGTTACAGTCAGCGAATTTTCATACTGGGCAATGTAGTCTTTCAGCGCCGAAAGATTTCCTTCATCTGCAAGTCGGCTCATAACATGAACCGAATGTTTAAAATCATGCCTTGCTTTTGAGGTGTATTTTATGTACGACTGCAACGATTCTGTGTAACTTTTCTGAATTTCAAGAATGTTGTTTCGTTCTGTAAGCTTTGTTTTTTTCAATAGTAGTTTTGCTGAAAATGTAGAATAATATGAATACTATAAGATACAATGCAAGCTCAAATATTGTAATGATGAATCCTTTTGCATAAACCTTTCCAACACGAATATTTGCGTAGGAAATCGGTGTGATATAGATGTTTGACACCATAAGTGCAATGGGCAAAATTGAAAACAAATACCACACCTTGCCGATATTTATGTTGTCAATCATCCATGCATAATATTTTGTAAGCGGAACAAGCGCTCCCATTGCCGCAACCGAAAGCCCCATTTGAATCAGGCTATATGAGGTGTTAACTCCTCGTGAGATTTCTTCCTGAAAAAATGAGTTGATAAAATATGAATACAGCGAAAAGAATGAAATCAAACAGCACACACTTATAAAACAAACAAACAGCGTGCTGTTCCGGCCTTTGTAACGCTTTTAATAAGGAAGAAAAATATTACAAGGTCGGGGAAGAGAACAAAGTTTAAATTCTGAATGTCAAAAGCCGTCATCACAATTGACGAGAGAGAACCGAGTATGATAAATGAACACAAAAAGAGCGTTACTATCTTTGAAATCGGGTATTTTAATTGATTTTTTAACGGTAAAAGGCAGAATAAACTTAACGGTATTATTATGACAAAGCTGAAAAATGCCTGAAGAAATTTTATGAATGCGTCCATGTTCACCTCCGCTGGTTTTCTCTGATTTTTTTGAACATATATTCACGGATGCTCTGTTCAATCCGAGTTTTTTCACGAATTTTAATCGGGAATCTTTCACCGTTGCCTGTAACACATACAGAGCCTTCAATGTCCTTTATGTAATCGGCATTCAGCACGATTCCCCTGTTTACGGGTATGAAACGGGTGTCGTTGTCTGCAAGCTTGAGAAACTCTGTAATGGTCATTCGTGTGCGATATCTAAGTCCCGAAACAACACCTATGTTGATATAATGTGCATCGGATTCAACAGAAACAATTTCCTTAAGCGAAATCAGCGTGTTTCGACGGTCACACATAACTTCAATGTATTTTGAATTATCCGATACATATGACGAGGCATCATCAAGTACCTTGTAAATCTGCTCAGCTTTGTAGGGTTTTGTTATGTAATGAAAAGCGTGAACGGAAAATGCCTGCATCATAAAATCGGGGCTTGTTGTGACAAATACAATAAGAACATCACGGTCTTTTTCACGAAGTTTTTCAGCCACGGCAATGCCGTTCATCTTCTCCATAAAAATATCTACAAAGGCTATTTTGTAGGTGTTTTCCTTGAATGAATTGAAAAAAGCTATTCCGTCAGGAAAACAATCAATCTGCACATTTTGCTTGTGTCCGCCAAAATATGCGTTGCAGATTGAGTAGAGAATGTCTGCCTGAGGCTTTTCGTCGTCAATAACTGCAATTTTCAAGATATCGCCTCCTTTGAAATAATTTAATTCGGAGCAATGATTAACTGCACTTAGATTATACCATAAATTTGAAAAATATTATATCCGATTGTCATATGTTTTTGCCAAAAGATTGATGTTTGTGCCAACTTGTTGAAATGTTGCATTAAATTGGCTATCATTGAGATGATAATAGCGAAACACGAAAATTGCGGTGTTTCCGTAAATCAAAATCGGAAAGTAAAAAATATCGGAAAGAGGTAATCCACTATGACAAAAATTAAAAAGTTAGCTTTATTGCTCGCAATTTGTATGGTAGGTACAGTAGGTCTTGTAGGTTGCGGTAATGACGGTGACTCGTCAAGCAAAAACGAAAGTTCGGCAACACAGACTGCTGACGACAATGCAAACAGCGCAGATGACAGCGCCGCTGATTCAAAGGACGGCGATTCATCGGCAAGCGTTGTAGGTACTTGGACTGTAACAGCACTTGAAGGTACGGACGGTACAGCCGTTTCAATTGATGACTACGCAACAGCAAACGGTGTTGACCCCGAAACTTTGAAATGTACATACACATTTGCAGATGACGGTACATTCTCAGGCGAAATGAGCGGTGTGACTGTTTCGGGCAATTACACATTTGAGGGTACAGACCTTGTTATGACAGTAGGCGAACAGCAGTTTAACTACACATATGACGCTGACAATGATATGCTCAAATACACAGATCCGAACACAGGTCTTTCAAGTTATTGCGAAAGACAGCAGTAATTGTAATCTAATCCCAATTTCCTAATACTACAAAAACAACCGCTCACTTTCTTGGTGGGCGGTTGTTTGCTTTTTGATATGCGGTTGTCGTTCTGTTGGGCAGATATCATCCGCCTGTACTGATGAATTTTTATGTTTATACACATAGCTTTTTATACAATAAAAGCAGTGTATAATCTGTAGGGGAGAACCGTGTTCTCCCACAAGTAATCGTACAATTTGTATGTTAAAACAAATTTTGTAAATGTTGCAAACCGGTAGGGGCGTTCATTGGACGCCCGCTTTGATGAATATTTATGTTTATATAATATGTTTTGATATAACATAAACTGTGTATTCAAATTTGCACGCATTGCGTGCAAACACGGTTCGCCCCTGCATTATTTCGGTAACTGTATCTCATTTATACAGCTTATTTTCATCATAAATTTTCTGCCGTTACTTGACGGGCGTCCAATGAACGCCCCTACAGAATTGTGCGAACGGTTGCAATGTTACGCTCGGACATAATATGTTTTTTGACATTACAAACTGTCTTCCCGACATTAATTTTCCATTTTCAATTTTCAATTTTACATTTAATTAAAGCTGTCTTCACGAACATAAAAAGTCGGCTCACCGTTAATTTACTTTATTTGTCGGAGTTCCGTTCAGAAAATTTTTGATGTTGTCCGAAACTATGCCCATAAGGCGTTCTCTGGTTTCAACGGGCGCCCATGCAATGTGGGGGGTGATGATGCAATTTTTTGCACCCATAAGAATGCAGTCCTCAACCATAGGCTCAACCTTGAGGGTGTCGATTGCCGCACCGCCGAGGTGACCGCTTTCGAGTGCCTCAAGCAAATCTTCTTCAACCATAACACCGCCTCTTGCCGTGTTTACGAACAATGCACCCTGTTTCATTTTGGCAAAGGCATTTTTGTCAAACATATTTTCAGACTGTGGATTTAGCGGACAATGAACGCTTACAATGTCGCTTGTTTCAAGAAGTTCGTCAAATGAAACATCTTTGATTCCGTCAATATTTTTCGGAGTTCTGCTCGATGCGATTACATTCATATCAAAAGCGTTTGCAATTTTTGCAACAGCCTTTCCGATGTTTCCGAGTCCGACAATGCCGAGTGTTTTGCCTGCAAGTTCATTCAGCGGATATACAAACGGTGAAAAAGTTTTGCTTCTTTTCCACTTGCCGTCCTGAACAAACCGATTATATTCCGCAGTGTGATTGAAATGTTCAAGAATGAGTGCAAATGTGTGCTGTGCAACCGCATTTGTTGAATATGAACCTGCGTTGCAGACGGTTATGCCGTTTTTTGTGCAGTAGTCAAGGTCAATGTTGTTGTAGCCTGTTGCAAAAAGCCCTATATATTTCAGATTTTTTGCAAGTCGCATTGTGTGCGAATCAAGCAGAGTTTTGTTGCACACAACGATATCTGCATCTGCAATTTTCTCCGCAACCTCTTCATATTTCAAAAGACCGAACGACTCAACCTCACCGAACCGATTAAGCACATCGGCATTTACAATATCGTCAAGAACAGTCTGTGCGTCTGTTAAAACTATTTTCATCTTATCACCTCGTTTTTTACTGACTATAGTATATACCGAAAATTTTTTCCTTGCAATCCAAATCGAAATTTTGTATAATATCTGTGCATAAATTGAAAGGAACGGTATGTTAATGTATAAAAATTATCTTTTTGATTTGGACGGAACTTTGCTTCCCATGGACATGGAAAAATTCGTAAAGCTGTATTTTTCATCGCTCTGCAAGCGTTGCACTCCTGTTATAAAAATCGAACCCGACGCCCTTATAAAGGCGATGTGGGCAGGTACTGATGCTATGACAAAGAACGATAACAGCCGTACAAACCGTGAAGTTTTCTGGGAAACAGCGGGCAAAGTCAGCGGTGCCGACCTTGAAAAGTTTGATGACCTTTTTACCGATTATTACGAAAACGAGTTTATCGTTCCGAAAGATGCTACAAGCTTTACTCCTTATGCAAAGAAAAGCATTGATTTCATAAAGAAAAACGGCGGCAGACTTATTGCCGCAACAAATCCGATTTTCCCTTTTGTTGCAACAAAACGCAGACTTGAATGGGCAGGAGTTTCTCCCGACGATTTTGAACTTGTTACAACATACGAAAACTTTGGTTGCTGCAAGCCGAATCTGAAATATTTTGAAGAAATCTGCAAAAAGCAGGATATCAAGCCCGAAGACAGCATTATGATTGGCAACGATGTTGACGAGGATTTGTGTAGCGCAAAACTCGGCTTTGATACATACCTTATTACCGACACAATTGTGAACAGAGATAATAAGGATTATTCAGACTACAAAAACGGCAGTTTTGAGGAATTTTACAAAGATTTTCTCAAAGGCGATTAAATATGATTATATTGTGCGGTCAGACGGCATTTTGCTTTGTCTGACCGCTTTTTCTGTGTGCATTTAATTTTACTTTTACAGAATACCTTTTAATGCCTTAAATGAAATAAAAAAATAGTCGAATGTGGTATTATGTGATGTGATACAGGTTATCAGACGGGATTTATTTTGTTTTATATCTTAATTAAGCAGGTGAATGAATTATGTCAGAAGTAATCAGAATTTTTGTTGAAAAAAAGGATGGCTTCAATGTTCTTGCAAAGCAGACACTTTGGGACATCCGCCACAACCTCGGTATGAAGTCTGTCGAAGATCTTCGTTACATTGTGCGTTACGATCTTGAGGGACTTACTAAGGAAGAATATGACAAGGCGAAAACCATTGTTTTGTCAGAGCCTAATGCCGATGTAATCTATGAAGAAACTCTCCCCGTTGAGGACGGCTGGAAGGTATTCGCAATGGAGTATCTCCCCGGTCAGTACGATCAGCGCGGCGACTCTGCCGAGCAGTGCGTTCAGCTCCTTACTCAGGGTGAGCGTTGCAAGGTTCTCACAGCAAGAGTAATTGCTCTCAAGGGCAATATTACAGACGAAGAGCTTGTAAAGGTTGAGGAGTACCTCATCAACCCTGTTGAAAGCCGTCTTGCATCTCTTGAAAAGCCAAAGACTCTTGATATGGAAATTCCCGTTCCCGAAAATGTTAAGAGGTAGAGGGCTTCAACGGCTGGAATGACGATGAGATGCAGAAGTATTACGATTCAATGGGCTTTGCAATGACACTTGCAGACCTCAAGTTCTGCCGTGATTACTTCAGAGATACAGAGCACCGTGATCCGTCGGTTACAGAACTTCGTGTAATTGACACATACTGGTCTGACCATTGCCGTCACACAACATTCCTTACAAGACTTGAAGAGATTGAGATTGAAAAGTCTGCTCTCGGCAAGGTTATCGAGGATGCACTCAGCGAGTATTATGCAACCCGTGACGAGGTTTACGGCAAGGATACAAAGAGAATCGTTTCACTTATGGATATGGCTCTCATCGGTATGAAGTCACTCAAGAAAAAGGGACTCATTCCCGACCTTGACGAAAGTGAAGAAATCAATGCCTGCTCAATTCAGGTTCCCGTTACTATAGATGGAAAAACAGAACAGTGGCTCGTTCAGTTCAAGAACGAAACTCACAACCACCCGACAGAAATCGAGCCTTTCGGCGGTGCCGCAACCTGTCTTGGCGGTGCAATCCGTGATCCGCTTTCAGGCCGTTCATATGTATATCAGGCTATGCGTGTTACAGGCTCGGGCGATCCGACAATTCCTTTCAAGGATACAATGCACGGCAAGCTCCCTTCACGCAAAATTACAACAGGTGCCGCTCAGGGTTACAGCTCATACGGTAACCAGATCGGTCTTGCAACAGGTCAGGTAACCGAGCTTTACGATCAGGGCTATGTTGCAAAGAGAATGGAAATCGGTGCTGTTATCGGCGCATCTCCAAAGGAAAATGTTATCCGTGAAACTCCTCTCCCCGATGATGTAATCGTACTTCTCGGCGGAAGAACAGGCCGTGACGGCTGCGGCGGTGCAACAGGCTCTTCAAAGGCTCACGATGAAAGCTCAATCGAAACCTGCGGTGCAGAGGTTCAGAAGGGTAATCCTCCGACAGAAAGAAAAATTCAGCGTTTGTTCCGCAACCCCGAAACTGCAAAGCTCATCAAGAGATGTAACGACTTCGGTGCAGGCGGTGTTTGCGTTGCTATCGGTGAACTTGCCGACGGTCTTACGGTTGACCTCGACAAGGTAACAAAGAAATATGACGGCCTTGACGGTACGGAGCTTGCTATATCCGAAAGTCAGGAAAGAATGGCTGTTGTTCTCGATAAAAAAGATGTTGATAAGTTTATTTCACTTGCATCAAAAGAAAACCTTGAGGCTACAGCCGTTGCGGTTGTAACCGAAAGTCCTCGTCTTACAATGAACTGGAGAGGCGACACAATCGTTGACCTCAGCCGTGAGTTCCTCAACACAAACGGTGTTACTCAGGTTGCCAAGGCTTATATCGAGGCTCCGAAGTGGGAAGGCTGCTACCGTAAGGTTGCTCCCGCAAAGCTTAAAGATATGCCTGCTGACGAGGCATTCCTTGAAAATATGTCAAGACTTGAGGTTTGCTCACAGATCGGTCTTGCAGAAAGATTTGACGCATCAATCGGTGCGGCTACGGTAATTATGCCGTTCGGCGGTAAGAATCAGCTCACTCCTCAGGAGGCAATGGCTGCAAAGATTCCGCTTGAAAAGGGTGAAACAGACGATGCAACAGCAATGAGTTACGGCTATATCCCCGGCGTTTCACGCTGGAGTCCGTTCCACGGCTCGGCTTATGCAGTTGTTGAGTCGCTTTCAAAGCTGCTTGCAATCGGCGCAAACCCGATGACAGCAAGACTTACATTCCAGGAATATTTTGAAAGACTTAAAGATGTTCCTTCCCGTTGGGGCAAGCCTGCCGCCGCACTCCTCGGTGCTATGCAGGCTCAGCTCAAGCTCGGACTTCCGTCAATCGGCGGTAAGGACAGTATGTCGGGTACATTTGAGGACATTGATGTTCCGCCTACACTTGTAAGCTTTGCCGTTGCAATGACAAAGGCATCAAAGACAATTTCAACAGAATTTAAGAACGCAGGTTCAAAGGTTATCTTCGTTCCTGTTCCCGAAAATAAAGAAACACTTATGCCTGTATGGGATAAGCTTATCGAAATGTACAACGCTGTTTATGCTCTCTGCGAGGACGGCAAGGTGCTTTCTGCATCGGTTGTTAAAGAGGGCGGTACTGCCGCAAGCGTATGTAAGGCTTGCTTCGGTAACGGCTTTGGCTTTAAGTTTGCAAACGAGCTCACAAATGACGAGCTTTTCGCTCCGCTTTCGGGTTCACTTGTTATCGAACTTGCAGACGGTGCAGAGCTTTCAAACGATGTTCTTCACTATGACCTCGGTACTGTTACAAACGATGCAAAGATTACTGTAAACGGCAAGGAAATCGAACTTTCCGCACTCCTCGAAAAGTGGACTGCTCCGCTTGAAAAGGTATTCCCGACAAAGGCTGAAGTGCCTGAAATCGAAGTTGATGTTCCGCTTTACAGCGAGAGAAATACATCTTCACCTGCAATCAAGGTTGCAAAGCCTACTGTATTTATCCCTGTATTCCCGGGTACAAACTGCGAGGTTGATACGGCAAGGGCATTTGAAAAAGCAGGTGCAAATGTTGAAATGCTCATCGTCAAGAACCTTTCTTCAAACGATATTGAGGAAACAATTGACGAAATGGAAAAGCTCATTGCAAAGTCACAGATGATTATGCTTCCGGGCGGTTTCTCAGGCGGTGACGAGCCTGACGGTTCAGGCAAGTTCATTGCAACAACATTCCGCAACCCGAGAATTGCAGAGCAGGTTAACAACCTTCTCAAGAATCGTGACGGTCTTATGCTCGGTATCTGTAACGGATTCCAGGCTCTTATCAAGCTCGGACTTGTTCCTTACGGCGAAATCAGAGAGCTTAAAGCAAATGATCCGACGCTCACATTCAACACAATCGGCAGACATATTTCACATATGGCTTATACAAGAGTTACTTCCGTTAAGTCACCGTGGTTTGCAAATGTCAACGCAGGCGATGTGTTTGCTGTTCCCGTGTCACACGGTGAGGGCAGATTTATGGCTGATGTTGAAACCGTTAAGCAGCTTGCCAAGAACGGTCAGATTGCAACACAGTATGTTGACCTTGCCGGCAACCCAAGCAGCGACATTGAGTTCAACCTCAACGGTTCTGTTTGCGCAATTGAGGGTATCACATCACCTGACGGCAGAGTTCTCGGTAAAATGGGACACAGCGAGAGAAAGGGCGAAAACCTTTACAAAAATGTTCCTTTTGCAAAAGACCAGCAGATTTTTGAAAGCGGCGTAAAATACTTCAAGTAATTTATAACCGAATATTTTATATAAAAACTAAGGACATCCGTTTTTTCGGATGTCCTTGTTGTTTGTGCGGTATAGTACGCAATAATATTGTATTGTTATTGTAGTGGCGAACGAGGTTCGCCACTACTGTATGGCAGTAGCTTTGTGACATTGAAATATGATTGGCAATGTTACGCTCGGGCATTTATAGCTTTGCATTTGTAAAACTGTCTGCACGAACGGGGGACGGCGACACGCAGACAATAGATGACTTACCGTAATCGGCAATGTTACGCTCGGGCATTTATGGCTTTGCATTTGTAAAACTGTCTGCACGAAAGGGGGACGGCGACACGCCGTTAATAAATGCCTTGTACGGTGACTTCGCCTGAATTGATAAGTTTGGTGGTTTTGTCGGGAAGCTCTGCAATAAGCTCGCCGTCAGGGTTTACTCCCACAGCTTTTGCGGTGACGGACTTTCCGTCTTTGGTGAATGTTATATCTCTGCCGATTGTTGCACAAAGACTTGTGTATTCCTTTAATGCGACAGGGGAAAGCTTTAAATCGTTTTTGATGAATTCCTCTTCAATGTGGTTAAGCACACAGGCAAAAAATTTGTTCTTGTCAAAATGACCGCCTGTTGCAAGATAAATTGAAGTTGCCTTTTCTTTTATGTCATCGGGGAAATCCTGAGTGTCGGCATTGATTCCGATGCCTGTAATTACATATTCTACGGCGTCAAATTCGGCACTCATTTCGGTTAAAATACCGACAAGCTTTTTCTTGCCGATGATGATATCGTTCGGCCATTTTATACGGCAGTCAAGTCCCGTGAATTCTCTGATTGCCTTGCAGACTGCAAGACCTGCAAGAGGGGTGATTGACGATACCTCTGACGGGGCAATCTTTGGCCTTAACAAAAACGAAAAGGTGATGCTGTCATCCTTTTTTGCTTTCCAAACTCTGCCGAGTCTGCCCTTGCCCTGAGTTTGTTCTCTGGCAACGGCAACCGTGCCGTTTTCGCAACCGTCTGCACCCAGCTTTTTGAGGTAATCGTTTGTTGAACCAACCTCGTCAAGGACGATGAGATTTTTGCCGATTACGGAAGTTTTAAGATACTTTCTGATTGCCGGCTCGTTGAGGTGTGGGGGGTAGGCAACAAGGCAGTATCCGCGGTTTGTTACAGAGTCGATTTTGTAACCCTGTTCCTTAATTCCGTTGATTGCTTTCCAAACTGCCTGCCTTGACACACCAAGCTGTTCGGAAATTTCACTGCCCGAAACATAACCGTCTGTTTTTGTTAAAAGTTCAAGAATTTTCTTTTGCATAACATCACCGATTTTAAAATATAATGTAAAAAATTACGGACGATTCTAAACAAAATCGCCCGTTTTTGAATGTTAATTATTTACTTTTGTTTGCCGCAACAATTTTCTTGACTGCAATGCTTACTGCCGAACCGACAACAAAGCAAGCAATGATTTCAAGAATGCAGTTGATTGAAAGCGCAGGGATAACCACGGCTGTGATTACATTAAGTCCCATAACTTCGATACTGCCGAAAAGGATTGCCATAAAGCCAAGGAAGAAGGCTGTGTTCATAACAGGGCAGAGTATAGTAGCGATAAGGTCGTTAAGATTGAACTTGCCTACAGTTTTGCCTTCAAATACCTTGCCCAGACCTTTTGCGATAAGTCCTGTGAACCAACCCATAAGAGCCCGTGCAACAACACAAATTATAAAGGTGTAAAACCAGTTGATTGAAAGCATTGCCGTGCCGAATGCGTCCATACCAAAGCATTGTACAAAGCTTGTGATACCAAAGAGTGTGCCGAGAATCAATCCTGCTGTAGGACCGAGAACGGTTGCACCGATTGCAATCGGAATGCAAAGGAATGAAATGGAAAGCGCACCGATCTTCAGATATCCGAGCGGTGTGAGCGCCATTACAAGCGTCAATGCGATAAGCACTGCAAGAATAACCATTCTTTGCACCTTTGAAAAGTTTCCTGTCTTGTTCATAAAAAATTCCTCCTGCTGTTTCCCTGCTCATTTTCCGCAGGTGAAACGCAAATAATATTTACAAGGGGAGAACCCCGTTGCATCAAATTAATAATTCAAAAACAAGTTGTATATTAAATTGTCTTTATTTTTTATTTCTCTCGTAAATAATTTTGAGTCCGTCAAGAATAATATTCTCATCAAAGATAATATCGTGACGGCAGTTTTTGATTGCAAGCGGAGCAAGACCGCCTGTGGCAATAACCTTGCATTCTGTCTTGCATTCCTCGTTAAACATATCAACCATTCCGTCAAGCATACAGGCTGTTCCGAACATAATTCCCGAACGAATGCAGTCGGATGTGTTTGATGAAATTACCTTCTTTGGAGCTTTCATATCGACCGATGAAAGCAATGCGCCGTGATTTGTGAGTGCGTCAAGCGAAATTCCCATACCGGGGGCGATTGCACCGCCGTGATATGCGTTGCTTGCGTCAACATAGACAATTGCGGTTGCAGTTCCCATAAAAATCATAATGAGAGGACCGCCGTATTTTTCACACGCTCCCACACAGCCGGCAACGATATCTGCGCCCAAGGTTTCGGGATGCTCAATCTTGATGTCAAGACCTGTCTTGAGTCCCGGACCTATGAGCAGACTTTTTTTGCCTGTAACGGTCATAATCGCACTTCTGAGATTATATGTAAATTTAGGAACAACAGAGCTTATAATAGTGCCGTCAATGCTTTTTGCGTCAATGTTGTAAATCTGTAAAAATGTGAAAAGTTCAACGGCAAGCTCGTCGCTTGTTTTGTTTTCATCGGTTGAAAAACGGAGCTTGAATTTTAAATTATCTCCGTCAAAAATGCCGAGCTTGACATTGGTGTTTCCGACATCGGCCGCAAGCAGCATTGCTGTTCCCTCCAAACGGTTTTTATAAATAAGCTTTTACAAAAGCTTAGATTTAATCGTACTTTACTTTGCTTATTATATCATAAAAAATTATTTCTTCAAGGGCGAATTTAAGGAATTTATCCGATTTTTGGAAAATCCAAAAAAATTGTTGAAATTTGCGTTGGATTGTGTATAATTAGAATAGGTGTGTATAACACGGTCATGTATTACGCAAAATTCTGAAAGGAATGGTTTATTAAATGGACAGTTCAGAAATCAAGCAGCTCCGAATTCTTGCCGCAAGGTCAAGAATGGGCGCAATTCTCGGCACTTACCACGCCAAATCAGGTCATCCCGGCGGATCACTTTCGGCAGCAGATATTTTCACATATCTCTACTTTAAGGAAATGAATGTTGATCCTAAAAATCCCGATATGCAGGACAGAGATCGTTTTGTTCTTTCAAAAGGTCACTGCTGTCCGGCTCTTTATGCAACACTTGCACTCAAGGGCTTTTTTGAATGGGACGAGCTTACAAAGCTCCGTCATGTAGGCGCTATGCTTCAGGGACATCCCGATATGAAGGGTACTCCGGGTATTGATATGAGTACAGGCTCACTCGGTCAGGGTATTTCGGCTGCCTGCGGTATGGCACTTGCGGCTAAGCTTGATAACAAGAGCTATCGCACATATACAGTTCTCGGTGACGGTGAAGTTGAAGAAGGTCAGGTTTGGGAGGCTGCAATGTTTGCCGCTCACAACAAGCTTGACAATCTCGTTGTAATTGTTGACCAGAACGGACTTCAGATTGACGGTACTGTTGAAGAGGTTGCAGGCATTGAGCCTCTTGATAAAAAGTTTGAAAGCTTTGGCTTTGAAGTAATCAAAATTGACGGTCACGACTTCAATCAGATTGAATCGGCTCTCGAAAAGGCTAAGACAGTAAAGGGCAAGCCTACTGCAATTCTTGCCAAGACAATCAAGGGCAAGGGCGTTTCATTTATGGAAAATCAGGTTGGCTGGCACGGCACTGCTCCCAACAAGGAACAGTATGAACAGGCTACTGCCGAGCTTCAGGCTGAAATTGACAGATTGGAGGGCAACTGCTGATGGCACAGGTAATTAAAAAGGCTACAAGAGAAAGCTTTGGCATGGCTCTTTGTGAGCTTGCAAAGACAAATAAGGACATTATTGTTTTTGATGCAGACCTCGCAGCTGCTACAAAGACAGGAATTTTTAAAAAAGAGTTTCCCGAAAGATTTTTTGACTGCGGTATTGCCGAGGGCAATATGGTAGGCGTTGCGGCAGGTATGGCAGCGGCAGGCAAAATTCCCGTTGCCGCATCATTCGCAATGTTTGCAACAGGCAGAGCATTTGAGCAGATTCGCAACTCGGTTGCTTACCCTCATCTTAATGTTAAAATTGCCGGCAGCCACGCAGGTATTTCAACAGGTGAGGACGGTGCTACTCATCAGTGTCTTGAAGATATCGGTATTATGCGTACAATTCCGGGTATGGTTGTCCTTAACCCTGCCGATCACTACGAAATGATGGCCGCTACAAAGGCTGCAATTGAGTACAACGGTCCTGTTTATATCCGTCTCGGCAGACTTGCTGTTGACAGTTTTAATGATCCCGATACCTATACATTTGAGCTCGGCAAGGGTATTACTCTCCATGAGGGCAACGATGTGGCTGTTATTGCAACAGGACTTGTTGTAAACGAGGCTTTAAAGGCTGTTAAGGAACTTGAGGCTGAGGGCATCAACGCTCGTCTTATCAATATTCACACAATAAAGCCTATCGACAGAGATATCATCATTAAGGCTGCAAAGGAAACAGGCAGAATCATCACCGTTGAGGAACACAATGTTATCGGCGGTCTCGGTGACGCCGTTTGTGATGTTGTAAGTGCAGAGTGTCCTGTTAAGGTTACAAAGATCGGTGTGAACGATCGTTTCGGTTACAGCGGTCCGGCTCTTGAGCTTCTTGACAAGTTCGGTCTTACACAGCCTCACATTGCAAAGGTTATCAGAGATGTTGTTAAAGAGGATAAATAATTTCTGAATTAATTTAATAATTGCAAAATATTAACGGTCGGTTTGTTCAAGCCGACCGTTTTTTGTATGTACCGTTCAATTGAATAAAAAGCAAAGGGCGGATATCGCAAAAAACGGCAGCCGCCCTTTTTATATTAAAACATCCTCAGCAATAAGCCGAATGGGGCTTTAGTCAGCGTGCTTTATCAGCAGCCGCAGCCACAGCTGTTGTTGTCACAACCACAGCCGCCGTTGTTTCCGCCGCAACAGCAGAGAACGATGATAAGAAGAATAATCCATGAGCAGCAACCGTTGCCGTTACCAAAGTTACACATACGCTTACCTCCTTTCGTTTACACTACATATTATTGCAAAAGGAGAAATGTGTGACATCAAAAAATGACGGTTACGAATATTTTCGTAACCGTCATCAATTGTAATGATTTAATTAAACATTGAATCTGAAAAGAACGACATCGCCGTCTTTCATAACATAGTCCTTGCCTTCACTGCGGACAAGACCTTTTTCTTTTGCGGCTGTCATACTTCCGCAGGCGATAAGGTCGTCATATGCGATAACCTCGGCTCTGATAAATCCACGCTCAAAATCCGAGTGAATTTTGCCTGCTGCCTGAGGTGCTTTTGTTCCTTTTTTGATTGTCCATGCACGAACCTCCTGTTTGCCGGCTGTAAGGTAGGAGATAAGTCCGAGAAGTGCATAGCATTCCTTGATAAGTCTGTCAAGACCGCTTTCCTCAAGTCCCATATCGGCAAGGAACATTTCCTTTTCTTCCTTGTCCATTTCAACGATTTCTTCCTCAATCTGAGCACAGATTGGAAGAACGCCGGCGTGTTCCTCGGCGGCAATCTTCTGGACAGCCTTGTAGCCCTCGTTTGAGTCGATGCCGTTTGAGAAATCCTCGTCACTCATATTTGCGGCATAGATAACAGGCTTGTTTGTGAGAAGCGCAACCTCTGAAAGAATTGCCTTTTCATCATCGTCACATTCAACACTTCTTGCAGGCTTGCCCTCGTTGAGTGCGGCAAGAACTCTTTCAAAAAGGTCGATGTCTTTCTGATACTTTTTATCGCCCTTGAGCATTTTCTTTGTCTTGTCAATTCTGCGTTCGAGCATTTCAACATCGGAGAGAATAAGCTCAAGATTAATTGTTTCAATGTCACGGGCAGGGTTGATGTTGCCTTCAACATGGATAATGTCATCGTTTTCAAAGCAACGGACAACATGAACGATAGCGTCACATTCACGGATGTTTGAAAGGAACTTGTTGCCAAGTCCCTCGCCCTTTGACGCACCCTTTACAAGACCTGCAATATCTACAAATTCAATTGATGCAGGAGTATATTTGTCAGGATCATACATTTCCGCAAGTTTATCAAGTCTTTTGTCCGGAACTGCAACAACACCGATATTCGGTTCAATTGTGCAGAAAGGATAGTTTGCACTTTGAGCACCTGCGTCTGTAATTGCGTTAAAAAGAGTACTTTTGCCGACATTTGGAAGTCCGACGATTCCGAGTTTCATTTATTTTCACCTCAAATAATATTCGGGCAATGCTTGCCTATTTTCACTGAATATTGTATTATTATATCGTATGGATACATACTCTGTCAATTCACAGACGAGTAATGCACAACTTTGTTAAGTATATCACATAAAATTGCTTTAAACAATAAGAAAGGAAATTTTTATGAGCGAAATAAATACATATTCTGTAACAATTAAGGTGGAAGAAGAAAATCTTGCCGTTTCAATGGGCAGTGGCAGTCTTTGTGTGCTTGCAACTCCGTGCGTTGTGGCTCTTATGGAAAATGCCGCCGCAGCTCTTGCAGACAAGGTTCTTGACAACGATGAGCTTACAACAGTAGGTACAATGATTTCAATTGAACACACAAGCCCTACTCCTCTCGGTGCTGAGGTTACGGCAACAGCCGTTCTCAAAAGTGTTGACGGCAGAATGTTTAATTTTGAAGTTTTTGCCGAAGATAAAAAGGGTGAAATTGCAAGAGGCACTCACACAAGAGTAAGCGTAAAATCAGAAAAATTTCAGATGAAGGCGGACAGCAAGTTTGATGAATAAGTACAAATATTATCTGTTTGACCTTGACGGCACAATCAGCGAGAGCGCATTGGGCATAAGAGAGTCACTTGAAAACGCAATTAAAAGTATGGGCAAGCCGTTGCCGAATCTTGACGATTACACATTGTACATCGGACCGCCGTTGCTCGATACATTCCGCAATATCTGCCGTTTCAATGAGGAAGAATCGGCAAGAGGCGTTGAGATTTATCGTGAATACTACAACACCAAGGGCAAGCTTGTGAACAAGCTTTATGACGGCATTGACAGGGTTCTTGCAGAGCTTAAAAACAGCGGTGCAAAGCTTGCTGTGTGTTCGTCAAAGTATGAAAAGTTTGCCGAAGAAATTACAGACCTTCTCGGTGTGCATGATATGTTTGACGCAATCTGCGGTTCAACACTTGACGGCAGTCGAAAAGATAAAAAGGACCTTATTCCGTATGCAGTTGAAAGACTTGGCGGCAGTCTTGAAAATGACAGAAAAGATACCGTCATGATAGGTGACACTTGGTTTGACACAAAGGGAGCAAGACTTTGCGGTGTTGATTTTGTCGGTGTTGAATACGGCTACGGCGACCTTGAAAGCATGAAAAAAGAGGGCGGCAGGGTGTTTGTGAAAACCTCGGCTGAACTCTTGGATGTTCTTACAAAGTAAATAATTTGAAATCGGACAAACGGAATTATCCGAAGATTTTTCGCATACATTTTATCAGAGAATAAAATGTGCGGAGGATTTAAAATGTTCGTTTTTAATTTAAAAATTAAGGCTAAGAAAACGGTAATTTTGGCGGCGGTGCTGTCCGTAACAGCGGCAATAATATGTACAGCCGTCACGGTTGCAATAAATTCACGGTTGCCCGATACAGCCGTGAGTGATAAAACAGGGGAGTATTCTCTTGTACTTAATGACGGTGAGGAGAAAAAATTCCTTGAACAGTTCGGAGTTGAAACCGCTGACGCAAAGCCTGAGAAAAGGTCGGTTGTAATTCCATCGGATTTTAATAAATATTATGAGGAATACAACGAACTTCAGAAGAAAATCGGACTTGACCTCGGAAAATTTAAAGGCAAAGAGGTTACGGAGATTATCGTCCCCCTGGAAAAGCCAAAGGATAACAATGCCGTTTTGCTTGTTTACAAAAACAGGGTAATCGGCGGACACATTACAAACGGAGAATACGGCAGTAAAAATCTGCCGCTTGTTGATTAAGATGGAAAGACTTGATAAAATTATTTCGTCACAAAGAGCCGACGGCAGAAAAGAGGTTCAAAAGCTGATTAAAAGCGGTGCGGTTCTTGTGAACGGAAAAATCTGTAAAAAGCCTGATACAAAGGTTGACCCCGACAAGGATGAAATTGTTGTGGACGGACAGGCTTTGAATTACAGCAAACACATATATATAATGATGAACAAGCCTGCGGGAGTTGTGTCGGCAACCGAGGACAGGCAGTTTAAGACTGTTATTGATATTATCCCCGAAGATATGAAACGAAAGGGACTTTTTCCCGTCGGCAGACTTGACCGTGATACAGAGGGACTGCTTCTTGTTACAGATGACGGTGACTTTGCGCACAGCATAACCTCGCCTAAAAAGCATGTGGACAAGAAGTATATTGCGCAGCTTGACGGAGAAATCACAGAAGATACCGTAAAGGCTTTTTCTGACGGAATTGAGTTCTCTGACGGTACGAAGTGTCGCAGTGCCGTGCTTGAATGTGACGAAAATGATAAAAAAACAGGAATTGTCACAATTTGTGAGGGTAAATATCATCAGGTTAAAAAAATGTTTTTGTGTTGTGGATTAAAAGTTGTGCATCTTCAACGAATTTCAATAGGCGGTTTGTATCTTGATAGCAATTTGCACATAGGTGAGTGCAAATTGTTAACGGATTTGGATAAAAAGTCGGTTTTTATCGGCAATATACACTAAAAAATGCATCTGAATTTTATCCTGTGTCGGTTTTAAATAAAATAATGCATATATCTTTGGTCAATTTCGGTATGGTCAAATTGTGCGAAAAGTGGTATATTATTGTATGTAATAAAGCTAAGGACTTTATCGTTATCGACTAATTGGAGGTTTATACACAATGGCAAATGTTTCATTAAGACATGTTTACAAGATTTATGACGGCGGTGTAACTGCTGTTACAGACTTCAACCTTGAAATTGCCGACAAAGAATTCATCATTCTCGTTGGTCCTTCAGGTTGCGGTAAATCAACAACTCTCAGAATGATTGCAGGTCTTGAGGATATTTCAAAGGGTGAGCTTTACATCGGCGACACACTCGCAAACGATGTTGCTCCTAAGGACAGAGATATCGCAATGGTATTCCAGAACTATGCTCTTTATCCTCATATGACTGTATATGATAATATGGCATTCGGTCTTAAACTCCGTAAGTTCTCTAAGGAAGAGATTAAGAGAAGAGTTGAAGAGGCTGCAAGAATCCTTGGTATCGAGCAGTATCTTGACAGAAAGCCAAAGGCTCTTTCAGGCGGTCAGAGACAGCGTGTTGCTCTCGGTCGTGCTATCGTTCGTAACCCGAAGGTATTCCTTCTTGACGAACCGCTTTCAAACCTTGATGCTAAGCTCCGTGCTCAGATGAGAACAGAGATTTCAAAAATTTATCAGCGTCTCGGCACAACATTTATCTATGTAACCCATGACCAGACAGAGGCTATGACAATGGGTACAAGAATTGTTGTTATGAAAGACGGTTTCATTCAGCAGGTTGATACTCCTCAGCATCTTTATGATATGCCTTGCAATATGTTTGTTGCCGGATTTATCGGTTCACCTCAGATGAACTTCATCAACGCTGTTCTCTCTAAGAACGGCGGCAAGTATACTCTTGATTTTGACAAGTATCACGTTCCTGTTCCGGAGTCAAAGGTCAATGCTGACCTCGACAACTATGTTGGCAAGGAAGTTGTTTTGGGCATCCGTCCTGAGCATGTTCACGATGAGCCTGAAGAAATTGCTAAGGCTGAGTGTCTTCTCAAAGCCAATGTTGATGTTACCGAGCTTATGGGCGCTGAAATTTATCTCTATGTAAATATCAACGGTACACCTATCACAGCTCGTGTTGAACCTACTTCAACAGCTAAGCCGGGCGACGACATTGAGATTGCTTTCGACCTCAGCAAGATTCACATCTTTGATAAGGATACTGAGAAAACAATCACAAACTGATTATAATTTAATTTGGTTTTTACGGCGGAGCGTTATGCTCCGCCGTTTTTGCGTTTGCAGAAGGAAAACGATTGTTGCCGTAAGCACAATAACTTTCAAAACCCATTTGCATTTAAATTTTATAATTGATTAACCGTGATGAATAGATATTTTTCGTATTTTGTCACAAAATCAACACAATGTTGTGATATATTAAAAAACAAATAAGATTCTGTAACAATTGTTTAATTTTGCTTTCAAAACTGTAACTTGTTGCTGATTATGCAAATTCTCTAAAAAAATTCAAGAAAAATTGTAAATAGAGGTTGATTTTTTTCTCGTTTTTGTGTAATATGTATATGAGACAGATTGTATTTTATTGAACTCTTTTACAATCACAATATATAACTGCGGAGAAAACGAGGTAAAAATTTATGTCAAACAGATTATTTCAAGGTATTGTACACCAGATGAAAGACGCAATCGACAGAACGATTGGCGTAATTGACGAGACTTCGGTTGTTATTGCCTGCTCCGAGCTTGGAAAAATCGGCGAGGTAAACGAGAGCGTTAATTCCGAAACACTCAGCTCGACAGCACCGTTTGTTGTGAACGGATATACATACAGATCTTTCGGCAGCAATGCAAAGTATGATTATGCAGTATTTGTTCAGGGTACCGATGAGTATGCTCAGAAGTATGCTCAGCTTTTGTCGGTTTCTTTTGCAAGCATCAAGCAGTATTATGACGAAAAGTATGATCGTTCAAACTTTATTAAGAATGTTATTCTTGACAACATTCTTCCGGGTGACATTTACCTTAAAGCAAGAGAGCTTCACTTTAACAGCGAGGTTTCCCGTGTGTGTCTGCTTATTAAAATTGTTTCAAAAACAGATGTTTCCGCTTATGATATAGTTCAGAATCTTTTCCCGGACAAGTCAAAGGACTTTGTTATAAACATTAACGAGGTTGAAATTGCACTTGTTAAGGAAATTAAACCCGACACAGAGAGCCGTGACCTTGAAAAGCTTGCAAGCTCGATTTCAGACACACTTTCGAGCGAGTTCTACACACACTGTGTTGTCGGCATCGGCACAACGGTTACAGGCATCAAGGATCTTGCAAGAAGCTTTAAGGAGGCTCAGTCGGCTCTTGAGGTTGCAAAGGTATTTGACACAGACCGTACAATCGTAAGCTATGATAACCTCGGCATTGCCCGTCTTATCTATCAGCTTCCCACAACATTGTGTGAAATGTTCCTCAAAGAAGTTTTCAAGCGTGGTTCAATTGAGAGCCTTGATCAGGAAACTCTCTTTACAATCCAGCGTTTCTTTGAAAACAACCTCAATGTTTCCGAAACTTCAAGAAAGCTTTTTGTACACAGAAACACTCTTGTGTACAGACTTGAAAAAATTAAAAAGCTCACAGGTCTTGACCTCCGTGAGTTTGAGGACGCAATCGTGTTCAAGGTAGCTCTTATGGTTAAGAAATACCTCAACGCAAGTCCTACAAAATACTGATTTGGTTAAAGTGTGCCCGAGCACAGTGTCTTGCTGTGCTTTGGGCGTTTTGACTTTTTTGTGAGTATTTGTACAATAACTACAAAACAAAGGTGACTTTATGATTGATTTTATAAATGTGTCTAAAACATACCCTAATGGCACTCATGCTCTCTACGGTATTACGCTGAGTATTGATAAGGGCGAGTTTGTATTTATTGTCGGTGCATCGGGCGCGGGCAAGAGTACATTTCTTAAACTCATTATGCATGAGGAAACTCCGACATCGGGCAAAATCGTTATCAACGACACTGATGTTACAAAGCTGAGAAGGAGCAAGGTTCCTTATATGCGCCGTCATATGGGCATTGTTTTTCAGGATTTCAGACTTATTGACAAGATGAATGTTTTCGACAATGTTGCGTTTGCGATGCGTGCTGTCGGAAAACCTTCGGCAGTAATTAAAAAGCGTGTTCCGTATGTGCTTGAGCTTGTCGGTCTTAAAGATAAGATGAAAAACAGACCAAGTGAACTCTCGGGCGGTGAGCAACAGCGTGTAAGCCTTGCAAGAGCCCTTGTGAATAACCCCGAAATTATTATTGCCGATGAGCCGACAGGTAATGTTGACCCCGAGATGTCACACGAAATCATTGAGCTTCTCAATGAAATTAACGCAACAGGCACAACCGTTATTGTTGTAACGCATGAACATGACCTTGTTCGTGAGTTTGACAGACGAGTTGTTGTTCTTGACCACGGAAAAATTAAGAGCGACACCAAGGATTTGTTTGTTAAAGATGACTATGCTGACGATTACGGTGATGACAGCGGTGAAGAAAACACACCGGATTATCCCGATAATGCAGTGGTTGTTCCGGAATAATGCGTTTGCGCAAATAGGATTTTGAAAGGATTTTTGATATGACCGGATTTGGTTATTTGGCAAAAGAAGGTTTCAAAAATGTGTGGAACAACCGTATTATGAGTATCGCTTCTGTCTGCGTACTTATAAGCTGTCTTGTTCTCACAGGTGCGGCGGCACTTTTTTCATTGAATGTTGACAAGGTTGTTGAATCTGTCGGCAAGTCAAACGAAACCTCAGTTTATGTTAAAGACGGATATTCACAGCTTGAGGCTGTTTATGTAGGAAAAGAAATTGAAAAGCTTGACAATGTTGAGTCGGCAACCTTCCTTTCAAAGGAAGATGCAATAAAGCAGTATAAATCTACTCTCGGCGATGATCTCTTTGCAGAAATGCAGGGCAGAAACAAACTCCCTGATTCATTTATTGTTGTTATGAAGGATTTGTCAAAGTACGATGAAACTATTGCACAAATCACGAAAATTGACGGTGTTGAGAGTTTCAGCAGTCACCGTGAACTTGCCAAAAAGCTTACGGACATCAGCAATCTTGTCAATATGATTTGTATTGCGGTTGTTTGTGCGCTGACAATCATTTCAATCTTCATCATTGCCAACACAATTCGTGCAACAATGTATTCACGAAGATTTGAAATCAGCATTATGAAATCGGTTGGTGCAACGAACTCGTTTGTACGATGGCCGTTTCTTATTGAAGGTATGATAATCGGACTTATTTCCGCAATTGTTTCAACAGGCGCAATTGCAATCCTCTATGAGACTGCACAGGCTCTTGTTTATCAGATTGTTCCGATTGATTTCATTCCGATTAACAATGTCATCTGGATTACAGGCGGCTTGTTTGCAATTGCAGGTATTGTTATCGGCTTCTTCGGCAGCTTTATTTCAATCAGAAAATACCTTAAAATGGAAGGTAACGAAATACTCGGTTGGTAATCCCGACAGAAATCTTAAAGGAGGAGATTACAATGAACAAATTAAAAAGAATTTTATGTGCAATGCTCTGCGTATGCATGATTTCAATTCCAATGGCAATACCGACTACTGTTTCTGCTGAGGACAGCATCTCAGACCTTGAACAACAGCTTCAGCAGCTTGAACAGGAAAATCAGAAGTATCAGAAGATTCTTGATGATACAAAGTCTGACATCGCAGAAAAGGAAGAATACAAGAGCGCCCTTGTAAGCAAGGTTCAGGTTCTTGATGAAAAAATTGCAGTAACCCGTGAGAAAATTTCAAGCCTTAACGATGATATTAAGGAAAAGCAGGACGCTTATGACAAGGGACTTTCGGAAGTTGAGGATCAGTTTGACGCACTTGCAAACAGACTCAGAATTCTCTATATGTCAGGCAACGCAACCGACCTTGAAATTATTTTCGGTGCAAAGGATTTTTCTGACCTTATTGATAAGATGGAGCTTGTAAAGAGCCTTGCAAACAGCGACAAGGAGCTTATCAGCGAAATCCAGACAAAGCTGGACGAGCTCAGCACCAAGAAGGAATCCCTTGAGGCCGACAAGAAAGACCTTGAAACTCAGCAGGCGTCATTGAAGTCGGATCAGGACGAGTTTAATAAACTCATTTCCGATAATGACGAGATTCTTAAAAATCTTTACGCATCAAATTCCGAGGCGCAGAATTCCTTGGAAAGTGCGGCTTTGCAGAGTGATGAGATTGAAGCTAAAATCAGCCAGTACTATGCCGCTCAAAAGGCTGCTGCGGAACACGCTGCTCAGGCTTCACAGAGTTCAAGCAGTTCATCAAGCAGCTCTTCAAGCAGTTCATCAAGCGGCTCAAGCAGTTCAGGTTCATCAAGCTCAGGTTCATCATCTGTAATTGTTCCGTCGGGTTCGGGCTTTGCATGGCCTACACCGGGCTTTGTAAGCCTTTCATCTGAATGGTTTGAGGACAGAGAAGTTTATAACCACGGCGGAATTGATATCGCCGGCGCAGGCATTATGGGAACTCCTGTTGTTGCGGCTGCCGACGGTACTGTTGTTGCAACCAACAGCAGTTGTACACACAACTGGGGCAAGAGCTACAGCTGCGGCTGCGGCGGCGGTTATGGTAACTATGTAATGATCAGCCACGCGGGCGGTAAGATGACAGTTTACGGTCACCTTACAAGTCTTACAGTAAGTTCAGGTCAGTCTGTTTCTAGAGGACAGGTTATCGGCTATGTCGGTTCAACAGGTAACTCAACAGGACCTCACCTCCACTACGAATGCCGTCTTAACGGTGTAAGATACAACCCGATGTCTGAGTATCCGTACATGTGATAATTTCTTTGATACATACACAATTTGATAATTAATTTAAAAGCCTTCGCATATACTTAAATAAGTAAATATGCGGAGGTTTTTGTTTTGATTACTTCATTGAATGTTGTGTTTCCCGAAAAGTGCGGGAAAATAAGGGGATTTTTTAACAGGCTGAGAGGGGACAAGGTGTGCGTTGAAATCAAGAGGGCAAGGGGCGTAAGCGTAAAACAGCTTACATACATCTGTCGCAGGGAAAAGGTCAATCTCAATAAAATTGACAGGGCAATCGGCAGTCAGCGCACAAGACTTTTGTGTTGCGAAGAAATGACTTTTCCGAACGACAGCGGTTACAAGCGTTTTTACTCGCCGCTTTTTTCGGCAAGACTTTGTACTAATATGGCACTTTTTGCCCTCAGCAAATTTGACGCTCCCGAAAGGCTGACGGTAGGAATTTATGATCCCGATGCTCAATGCACCGACCTTGTTTCATTTGTGTTGAAATATACGGGCAATGTCTGTATTATCACAGACAACGAAGATGTGTTCTATGATGAGCTGAATACCATTGCCGAAGAAACAGGTGCGTGTGCCGTTGTTACTCACCACCGTGAACAGCTTTCAAATTGTGACCTTGTCATTGCACCGTTTGAAATTGAAGAAAATCTGCCTGTAAGAAATGATGCGGTCATCCTCACAAACGGCAGACCTAAGGAAAATATAAAGGGCTTTGTGTATTTTCGCTATTGCTTTAAAATGCCGAACGGTTTCGCACTTTTGCGGCCTGAGGGATTGTCGGAGGAATACTTCTGCTCAGCACTCTATACACTCGGTTCACAGTACGAACTCGGTTCAATTGTTCCCGATTTGTGCCGTAATGATACAGAGGCGCAGACAGTGAAATCTCTTTGCAGTTATCTTGCCCGTTTTGCTTGACAATCGGTGTGAAAAAAATTATAATAAATCTATATGCAGTTTTTTGCTGATATGAAAGAATTTTATACCGTATGCACGCTTGTGCAGGTGCGGTATTAACTGAAAGGAACGATATAAAATGGCAGCTAAACCAACAATGCTTACTGCGGAAGGTCTTAAAAATCTTGAAGAGGAGCTTGCAGAATTACAAAATGTCAAGCGTAAAGAAATTGCAGAGAAAATCAAGGTAGCCCGTTCCTACGGCGACTTGTCCGAGAACAGTGAATATGATGATGCAAAGAACGAGCAGGCTATTATGGAGGCAAGAATCGCTACTATCGAGTCTATCCTCAAAACTGCTCAGATTATTGATGAGTCCGAAACATCTAACGATAAGGTACACCTCACTTCTGTTGTTACAATCGAAATGGTTGGCACAGACAGACAGATGACATACAAAATCGTTGGTTCGGGTTCTAACGAAACAAATCCCGCACAGGGCAAAATTTCAGACGAATCACCTGTGGGCAAGGCTCTCATGGACAGATGTGTCGGTGATGTTGTTGAGGTTGAAACTCCCGGCGGCGTAAAGGCATTTAAGATTCTTGAAATCTCAAAGTAATTTGTTTATCTATTGAATTTTTGCTGACGGATTCTGCTTTTGCAATCCGTCAGATTTATTGATGTTGAAAAGAGAGGAATGATTGGAAATGAGTCAGAAGCCACAGCAGACCGGCACAAGCGATGTTATCAAGGTCAGATACGAAAAGCTTGACGCCCTCAAAGAAGCAGGCAGAGATCCGTTTGTAATTACAACAAGTGCCCGTGATGTTCTCACGGAAACAATTAAAAACAATTTTGAAGAGTACGAAAACAAAGATGTATGCGTTGCAGGCCGTTTGCTTTCAAAAAGAGGCAAGGGCAAGGTTTCGTTTATGGACCTTTGGGATCGTTCGGGCAAAATCCAGATTTTTGCAAAATTTGACGATCTCGGTGAAGAAGAATACGGTTTCCTTAAAAAGTGGGATATCGGCGATATCGTTGAAGTAAAGGGCTTTGTTTTCAAAACGCAAATGGGCGAAATTTCTGTTCATGCAAAAGAGGTTAAGCTCCTTTCCAAATCACTCAAACCCCTCCCCGAAAAGTATCACGGTCTTACAAATACAGACCTTCGTTACCGTCAGCGTTATGTTGACCTTATTATGAATCCCGAGGTAAAGGATACCTTTGTAAAGCGTTCAAAAATTATCAGCAGTATCCGCCGTTACCTTGACAATCAGGGCTTTATGGAGGTTGAAACTCCTATGCTCGTTGCAAATGCCGGCGGTGCGTCGGCTCGTCCGTTCCTTACTCACTTCAACGCTCTTGACGAGGATTTAAAGCTCAGAATTTCTCTTGAACTTTACCTCAAAAGACTTATCGTAGGCGGACTTGAAAAGGTTTACGAAATCGGCAGAGTATTCCGTAACGAGGGTGTTGACACCCGTCATAACCCTGAGTTTACTCTTATGGAGCTTTATCAGGCATATACCGACTACAACGGTATGATGGATCTTACCGAAAACCTCTATCGCCATGTTGCACAGGAGGTTCTCGGCACAACAACAATCACATACAACGGCATTGAAATGGATCTTGGCAAGCCGTTTGAAAGAATTACAATGCTTGACGCTGTTAAAAAGTATTCAGGCGTTGATTTCAACGAAATTCATTCTGATGAAGAGGCAAAGGCAATTGCTAAGGAAAAGGGTGTTGAGTTTGAAGAACGCCACAAGAAGGGCGACATCCTCAACCTTTTCTTTGAAGAATTTGCAGAAGAGCATATGATTCAGCCTACTTTCGTTATGGATCATCCGATTGAGATTTCTCCGCTTACAAAGAAGAAACCCGAAAATCCCGATTATGTTGAGAGATTTGAGTTCTTTATGAACGGCTGGGAAATGGCTAATGCATATTCAGAGCTTAACGATCCGATTGACCAGAGAGAGCGTTTTAAGGCTCAGGAGGCACTTCTCGCACAGGGCGATGATGAGGCTAACACAACCGATGAGGATTTCCTCAACGCACTTGAAATCGGTATGCCTCCGACAGGCGGTATCGGCTTTGGTATTGACAGAATGTGTATGCTCCTCACAGATTCAGCCGCAATCCGTGATGTATTACTCTTCCCGACAATGAAGAGCTTGGATTCCGACAAGAAGCCGTCAGGCATTCCGAAAACAAAGGATGCTGTTGTTGAAGAAAAGATTGACTTCTCAAAGGTGAAGGTTGAGCCTTTGTTTGAAGAATATGTTGATTTTGAAACATTCTCAAAGTCAGATTTCCGTGCAGTAAAGGTTAAGTCTTGCGAGGCTGTTAAGAAGTCGAAGAAGCTTTTACAGTTCACTCTTGATGACGGCACAGGCACAGACCGCACAATTTTAAGCGGTATCCACGCTTATTATGAGCCTGAAGAGCTTGTTGGAAAGACTCTTATCGCTATCACAAATCTTCCGCCGAGAGCAATGATGGGTATTGACTCCTGCGGTATGCTCCTCAGTGCAGTTCACGAAGAAGAAGGCGAAGAAAAGCTCCACCTTCTGATGGTTGATGACCACATTCCAGCAGGTGCAAAGCTCTATTAAGATGATGTAAAAATGTACCGTTTACAAAATAGATTGATGCAGAAATCGGTGCAAGCAAGGAAAAATCGCATAATTTTCAAGATATATGGGCAGTTCCAATCGGGATTGCCCATTTTAAGAAAGAAAAAGACAAATCGGAATTTGTGGAGGAGAAAATTGTGAATGAATTAAGAAAAGAAATTGCAATTCAGCAGAAAAAAGGATTACCGTTTATCATGACATCAGTGATTATATGGCTGCTGATATTGCTTGTATCAATTTTGGATATCAATATGAATATGAAAAATTTATTGGTATTTTGCTGTTCATGCCCATTATTACCGCTGTCCTGGATAATTGGTAAACTAATAAAGGTGGATATCTTTTCAAAAGAAAACCCGTTAGGACAGTTAGGCTTCATTTTTACCTTAAATCAAATGATTTATTTATTAATCGTTATGTGGGTGTTTAGTGCGGTTCCGGAAAAGATGATTATGGTATACGCCATGGTGTTTGGAGCACATTTGTTTCCATATTCATGGTTGTATAAATCAAAGGGATATACAGTTGTTGCAATTTCAATTCCGGTTATTTCCTTGATTTTAGGATGCACATTAAATGGCACGACGGTTGCTGCTGCTGCATGTATTATTGAAGTAGTATTTGCTTGTGTATTACATATGGAATTAAAGAAAATGGCAGATAACTAAAAGGCAAATTCCAGTTTGTAGGGATGACATGAAAAATGAAGTTTAAGGAACAGAGCTTTACCATGTTTGCCTATACAAATTATAGGACAATTCAAGGTTGTCACAGGCTCGAACCACTAGATTTAAGGGAAAAGGTGCGTTCCACTATTCCCTTGTATAATAGAGGTTGAGTATGTTTTTCGTTGAACAACCGTGCCACATCGAGACCGTAGTCTTGATGTCAAGGAAATAAGCAAACGGCTTAAAAAACGGCTTGTTTGCTGACTTTTGCAGCAGTTTAAATTATACGCACAACTACTGCAAATGCTTGGCTGTATCTTGCGGAAACATATCCAACGCAAAATTTCGTTCAGGTTGTAACCTCGGATTAGATAATGCAAATTGAGTGAGTGGATTAGATGCCAGGGTGTTTGGAGAGAATTTTATAGAACAAAAAGCTGACGACCAATCCTGCAATTCGACCGTTCTGAGGGGTTCATGAACAGTGAAATAGATGTTAATAGAAATTAGATAAATCGGAATTTGCAAAGGTAAGTGAATGGGATACCATGGAGGAATATTATAATGTCGAAAGATGAGTATTTGATAACCGATACGCCCCTCAAAGCGTTGACGGTTTTTGCAATGCCAATGATTTTTGGAAGTTTTTTTCAGCAAATATACAATATGGCCGACTCTATTATTGTCGGCCGGTTTGTTAGTTCTTCCGCACTTGCAGCTGTCGGTGCATGTGCAGCATTGACCAATGTGTTCATTTGTGTGGCACTGGGAGCCGGTGTCGGAGCCGGTGTGCTTGTGAGCCGTTATTTCGGAGCCAGGGAGTATGGCAAAATGAAAACAATCGTGTCAACCTCCTTGATTAGCTTTTTGCTTCTAAGTATAGTCCTTGGTGTTTTTGGCTTTTTCTTCGCCGGCTCGATGATGAGTGGACTGCAAACCCCTGCCGACGTACTGGATGATGCAGTACTGTATCTGCGGGTCTATTTTGTGGGCTTTCCGTTTCTGTTTATGTATAACATTCTTTCTACCATGTTCACCTCAATCGGCGAATCCAAAATTCCGCTAGGACTGCTGATTTTTTCGTCCATCCTGAATATTTTAATGGATCTTTGGATGGTAGCCGGGCTAGGTCTCGGTGTGTTCGGTGCGGCTATTGCAACCCTGATTGCACAGGGAATTTCCGCAGTGTTTTCGTTTTTGATTTTCTTTGCACGGATGCGGCGATATAAAAGCCCCTTTAACAGGTTTGAACGGCAGGAGCTGTATTCCATGCTTCGCATTGCGGTGCCGTCGGTTTTACAGCAGTCCACAGTGTCCATCGGTATGATGATTGTGCAGGCAGTGGTAAATCCTTTCGGTACACAGGCACTCGCCGGGTATGCAGCAACGATGAGGGTGGAAAATGTTTTTTCATTGATCTTTGTATCCATCGGCAATGCGGTTTCGCCGTATGTTTCCCAGAATCTTGGCGCAAAGAAAATTGATCGTATCAAAAAAGGCTACCATGCTGCGCTGGTGCTGGATCTGTGCTTTGCCGTTCTTGCCTTTCTCGTCATTGAAACGCTGCATACGCAGATCTCCTCACTGTTCTTAGGAAAAGACGGAACGGCGTTTGCCTATCAGGTGTCCGGTGATTATATGAGGTGGATTGGTTACTTTTTCATCTTCATGGGTATCAAGATGGCAACCGATGGAGTTCTTCGCGGTCTCGGAATTATGCGTCCGTTCCTCGTTGCAAACATGGTGAACCTTGCGATTCGTCTGTCCGTTGCCCTAATCTGTGCACCGCGTTTCGGCATTGCCTTTGTCTGGCTTGCTGTACCGGTTGGCTGGCTTGCAAACTTTTTAATCTCCTATGTGGCTCTTAGGAGATCATGGCCGACTGATAAAATGGCATCCATTAGTTAACTTCCAGTTTATCAAGCCCTTTGAGAAGAGAATTTTACAAAAGAAGTGTTCTCTATGTTCTCAGGCGAGAAAGTTCTTGTGGATTTACGGTGTGATAACAACCTGATGAAAACAATGGTTGACCGCTTCGGAGAAGATGTGACAGACCAATATCAAACCGGACGAAGTGCATATTTGCGACTGGGACAATTATTTATGAGATTATTTGCTGGATTGCTATAAGAATCTGATGAAACGACCTTTCAAAAAACAGTTGATTTAG
>ENA-OQDM01000302-OQDM01000302.1-human-gut-metagenome-genome-assembly--contig:-NODE-302-length-32113-cov-1.664259_pt1 | contig 32113 bp, 31 predicted proteins | sample MGYA00242772_ERZ504605 | MGnify/ENA primary metagenome ERZ504605 (study PRJEB26092, sample SAMD00036348) | human gut metagenome | host: Homo sapiens | study: EMG produced TPA metagenomics assembly of... | reverse complement strand
GAAAAAACTATAACACTTTTATAAGAATGCGTGATCCGACGAAGCGGAAAAGTGTTCCGTTACAACCGGAAACACTGATCCGTTGCTAGCGGAATCGGTGATCCGATGAAGCGGAATTTGCATTCTTCCGGGGGCAATCGGCAATTTCTAAAATTGAATAGCAAAAAAGCAACCGATATTACTCGATTGCCACTCTGTTACTCTTGCGAAACTATTCCTTTTTCAAAAAATTTGTAAATATTGTCTAAATGCGTTTGTGAACTTTTTCCTTCAAAAAGCAGTACAAATTGATAATTGACTTTTTGAAAATTATTGTTCTCAGGTTTCTATCAAAATTAGAAAAAGCCCAAACCACAAGGGTTTGAGCTCCATTTGTACATTCGTATTTTCTGCTTTTGGGTATAAATCTCCGCTGTTAAATATAGAATATTTGTTCGTTTTTGTCAATTCTTACTTGCAATTTTTCGCTTTCTTCTTCGGCAATCCAGCTTTACTAAAAGTCTGTCAATGCGCACTAACACCTTGCTCCGCATTAACATTCTCAGACATTGTATCGACTTTATCTATTTAATCCAAACATACTTTCTACCAAAGCAAATGTCTCATCAATACTACGGTTTTCGTCTCTTGTTATTACATTAAATCCAGATTTTTGAAACATCATATATCTTTCCTGTGAATTAACTCTTTTCAGACATTCTCTGAAATTTATCATAGCATCCTCTGGATTATCTTCTTTCAATAACAACTGATATAAAAACTGTTTTTCCTTATCGGGTCTTTCAAAAAATCTCTGAACAGAAATATTCGGATCTGCTAACATAATCAAAACATGATTCTCATCTGAAATCTTATGTAGAATTTCAACCGGAATATTAGTATCCACAAATATTCTTTTCTTTGTTCTTGAAACCAAGTTCTTTAAAATTTCAAGTTCTAAGACCGTACATTCTTTCGTAACACCATTTACCCATGCCTCATATTCATCTGGAGTTCTTTTTACAAATTCTCTCCAATCCTGTAAATCTCTTGTGTAAGTAAGATTAGGAAACTCCTTGGCATCCAAATTTTCTAAAAGCCTATCCTGATAATTTTCTTCGCATACAATTCCGTCATATTTTTCTGCCAGAAGTTTTACCATTGTGGATTTTCCGGCATATGCTGTCCCATTAATAAAGTATACATTTTCAAACTTCATAACAATCTTACTACTCCCGTTTATCTTATAGACTTAATTATCATATCAATAATTTCACCGACAGCCTTTTTTATATCATTGCCTTCCCATCCAAGTTTCCAATCATCCTCTAAATATACATCAGAAACAACATATATACCCGTTGCTACACATTTTCTATAATTAGCTATTGTGAACAAACCAACACCTTCCATTTCAACACAAAGTGCTCCTTTGTCCCGATAATCCATGACTTGTCCCCACGTTTCTCTATAACCTGCGTCCGTTGTCCAATGAAATCCTCTCTTGTATAGAATTTCTGCACTTGTTATCATTTCTTCAATCTCGTTCGTCAAATCCTTCGATGAATGAATTATATCATAATCATATCCGTACAACCTTGCTACTGCAGTATCATTAAAAGCACCGTCCGTAAGAATAATCTCTCCCGGAACTAATTCTGGTTGTAAGCCTCCGGCATATCCAACATGAATTAATTCTTTAACGCCTCCGGCAATTAAATCCTCCGCTTGTGTAGCTATCGCAGGCGAGCACATATGCCCTTTTATAAAACCAATGTTTTCATTTTTATTAAACACATACAGCTTCCCACCTAATGGATATCTATATTCTCCTACATTTCTTGACACCATTTCATCAAAAATGTCATCAGCAAGAAGATATACTCTATCCGGTATTTTGATTTTATCAATATCAAATCCAGCATTTTTTAATTCTACTCTGACAAGTTTCTTAGGATCTGTTAATGCATTATTTCTGTCCACTATTTTCTCCTTCAAATGTCATTCGGCATCACAATAGTATCTTTTGTATCAAAATTTATGTGTATCTTTTGAATATCCAAATTGTGTTTGAAACTTCTTATTGCACTTGCATATTCGCCATTTGTTTCTTCACTTTCCGGCCAGATTTTTAAGACAGCATTATCCAGCGAATATTCTTTTCCGCCGACAATTGCCTGAATATTCTCAGGAAACTCCAGTTGTCTCATTTCTCCTATACTATGCTATATGTAAAGACTTAATCAAAAAATCTACGACACTCTTTTCATATTGATCTTTTATGATATTTTCTTTGCTTTCTTCAATACTTCCATCAACAAAATATTTGCCGTTTTCTTTATTGATTGATAATGAATCAAGAGGCCATCCTTCAAATCTTTTTGATGAAGCTTTATCAATCATATAGAATGATCCGTTTTTTTGAGCTGCCATATTGTCCATAAACGATGAAATTACTCCGTGATTATAAACTGCAATTCCATCTAGGTAATATGCTGTGACTTTACCTCCAAGCCCTGTAATAAGTTTTGAATAGTAATCAATCATCTCTTCATCTGACAGTCTATCCCTATTCATAGGTGTTCTAATATTTAGTCCCGGCTGACGCAAATCCTCAAAATCCAGTTCTTCAAAATATAATCCAGAATCATTACAAATAACAACATCAAAGTATTGTCCATAAAACTCTGCCTTCATAATAGCATTTTCTTCTGGTGTATTCCCCATTTCCTTAGGTTCTTCTATAACTTCGATATCTCTTAAAGTAATAAATTCAATATCATACCCTTTTAACAAATCCGAAAATCTTTTTACCTTTGATGGATTTGTTGTTCCTAATAACCCCCTCATATCGTCATACTCCTAAACTAAATCATCTTAAAAGCTTTCAACGCTTCTACTATTGCCTCTTCCTTCTCCTTTGGACACTTAGGCTGTCTGGAATCATCTGACTTAGGCTTGTTATAATTTTCTCGCTCTATAATCCCATACTTAGCCTTAACCTGTGCAATATACAGATTTGAAACTTTCATTCCATCATTATGCTCAGCCACGTATGCTTTGATTTCCTCATAGGTTGCCTTACTCTCCGCAGATGTCAAATCCAGTTCATCCATATCCAGTCTCACATTCACATGATGCTTCGCTTCATGAAGTTTGGACAATAAGCATACCGTCTCACAATTCCCCTGAACACTTATTTTATACTGCATAGCGAAAGTATGCAATAGGTTTTCAAAGTGGGGTAATGGTTTTATCCCCATAAAAAGCGGATGATTAAATGTATTTTAGAATTTTCCTATACAAATCCCATAGTCTCGGCGCACAAAAACCGCCCAATGCACTCAGCCCTCGATGTTCATGAATATCTCTATCTTCCACCTCAAATAGTCTATGGAAATCATCTCCCTGTCCAACATAGACGGATTTGTCATAATTAAGAAATGTAGACCTGCCACTGAATTGGTCACCAGTGATATCTATAATAATACGCTTGTCTACCATCAGCCACGCATGGGATTGTCCATTCCCATCTGTTTTACCCCAATACGTTCCACAGACATAATCTGTTTTGATACCCTTATCCAGCAAATACTGAGCCAACAAATCACTCGTATCTCCGCAGCAAGCACGTGGAAATCTGCGATATATGCTGTCGTTATCAAACTCCCCAGCTTCCAATGCCGCATCAATCGCTTTCCGAAATTGGGTTGCTAATTGTTCTATATCCTTCATCATACGCTCCTATAACAAAACCACTTTTGCGAAAAAATATCCTTTCGCCAAAATGTATATTCTCCGTTCCCAAAAGCCTATCCCCTGGGGTAAACCTCCACTTATATCATCATTCTACGGAAACAGAAACACACATCCATTTTTCTTTCAAAATCGCAGAAACCTTTGATTTACTGGGCTTTTCTCGACAGAAGGCAGACTGTTTCCACATGCGGTGAAAGTTACTTCTTATACTAAATAGCGAAACTGAAACCTTTTGCAAAAAAGTATATACTCCACTTAGGGGGGGGGATAGCCTTTACCCCACATGATAATCTATCTGTTTTCTAAAATGTCAGCAGCATCTGCATCCCAGTCTTCCTCCGCCCGTCTTTCTTCGCTATATCCCATTGTTTCGCAATCATCCATTATCCTTAGCACAAACTCATTAACAGCCTCTTTGACAGCTTCCTTATTGCCATCATCTAATGAATCTTTTACTACTGGCATATAACTGGTCTGCTCCAAGTTGTATTCCGCTTCGCCATTAACGTATTCAATACTTTCAGTAGCAACATCTTCATCATTTCCTCCAACTACACTTATTTTCAGTACACTTGTTGCTCCCTCAGAATCATCAATATCTACCAGTCCATATACATTTAAAAGTTCCTGCCGTCCATTAAATATTGTAAACAAAAGCTGTTCATCCATTTCATCTTTTAGAGAGTTTATTTCGTTAACATCCAACACTTCATTAAAGTATAGAATTTCATGTATATCTCTATAAATATCCCTTATCACTTCTCTAAATAAAGCCAATATCTTTTTTCTATCCCTTATTGATATTCCTGCTTCAGACTGTACTATTTCTAAATGTGCTTCTCGTTCATATTCTTTTTGATCCTCTATAGCTTGCAAAGTCTCTTCTACTTCTTCAGAACGATTTTCACTATCGAATTTTCTAACAGCTTCCTTTATATAACCTCTAAACGCATGAGTGTCATATAACATTTTCTCTTTTGCGGAATAATCCAACAATTTATTGTGTGCAACATGATTCCTATTCGCTATAAAACTTGTTAATGAGGTTTGGAATTCCTCCGGCTTATCAATAAAAGGAATAAAAAACTTGTCCCAAATATTGTATTTTTTAGTGTATTGATTTCTCAGAAAATCCAATGCAGATTTCATTTTATCCAATTGGGTTGTTGAAAAAATTTTACTTTTAATTCTCTTTTGAACTTCTGAATCAGATGACATGGCGTCAGTATATATATCTGACTGTACAGTATCCATCAGCCCTTCTAAAGTGACCGTATACAAATTCACATCAATATTGGCAAAATTAGGAACATTTCTTTTCACATTATCTGCATTTAATTCAATACTGGCACTTAACTTGGAAAACTCTGGTCTATCATGCCACTCAGCCCCAAAATTATCAATCATCACTTTACTTACAAATGCTCGAAGTTCATTTTCTGCCATATAGATTTCTGAATAAACTTCTCTTGATAACCATAAAGATTGGCTATCACTAATCCACACACATTTATACCAATCTCGTACCATCTATTTTTAATAGCAAGTTTCAATTTTTCCAAAAAAGCATCATAACTTTGTTCGCTTTTATGACATGAATTCTTATATCCTATTTCTACCGTTAATTGCACATTCTAGTCAGCAACCACCAGTTCAACTGGTGGTTTGGTATTAGCCCTCAAAAGGGCATTTTTACTGCTCGCCCAAAAGGGCGGTATCGCAAGCACTTTTACTGGTCCGCTATAAAGCGGTACTTCTTGAATCTTCTTTCCTTGATTCCTCTGCCTGCTCTTTTATATACTTTTGTACTGCTTCATCTGTGATATTACCAATTGTTTCTACATAATACCCTCTTGCCCAAAATGCTTTATCCCATTTACTTTGCAATTCTGGATGTCTATCATAAAGCATTAATGTACTTTTCCCTTTTAAGTATCCCATAAAATTTGCAATGCTAATTTTAGGTGGAATAGCTACACTTAAATGTATATGATCCACGCAAACTGCTCCTGCTATAATATCCACATCTTTGTATTTACATAACGTGCTTATTATTTCTCTCACATCATTTCTCACTCTTCCATACAAAATTTTCTTTCTGTATTTCGGAATAAATACAATGTGATATTGGCATTTCCATTTTGTGTGTGATAAACTTTTATTGTCCATATGGACCACCTCCTGTGATTAAGTTTGGCTTGCGACACCATTCTTAATATATCACAGGAGGTTTTTTATTGATATCCTCACCGCTTCCAGCTATTCCATTCTCCCCAGCATAGCTGGGGGATTAGACTTTTCATTCATATGTATCTTGTTGGAATATTACTATATACTTATTTACTGGTCCTGATACTTCAAACTCATGATGACCTATTCTTTCTGTACATCCAATATAACGCCACTCACATTCTATAGCTATTCTCGTCATTGCTCTCTGCATTATAGTTTTGCAATATTCATCTGTAATATCATGTCTACATACAACTTTAACATCATCTCCAAAGGGACCTTCTGTTTCTTCGACACATTGAATTTTATTTATATCTTTTATATCAATTAATTTAAACTCTATTTCATATCCCATACTAGCACCTCTCATGGATAATAATATAAAAACTGTTCATGACATAATTATACATAAAAAATCAATCGGAAAACACTCCAATTGATTTTTTTCATTTATTCAACAGGAACCATAACTTTGTTCACATTATGGATTTCTATCGGCAACAAGTTAGAGTATGTCTGTAGTATATTATCATACAAATTCCCTTTATACCCTTTGGCTTCAATAGTAACTGCTACAAAATACTTAATATTTTCATGCTCATACCCATTTCTTCCAATCGCATGCAATGTTAAAAATGGGTTTAACAATGATGTTGCTCTCATAGATTTGGTTTTCTTTATAACAGTATCCCATTTTAAATCTTTATTTCTAAGTGCATTCTCACTTTTATCTTTTTTTGCAGCACCACTTACAGGTAATTCCGACATTTTATATCCTTGCTCCAATAATTTTTCCATCTGCTGTGCATCTTCTGTTTTTGTAAGATTTAGCTTTATTGTCTTTTTCCCTTTTTTCGAAAAGTTAAACACCGCACTGTTAGGATAAAATGTATCTTCTATACAGTTATTGGTATATGCATCCGTATCTGTTATATCCGGATTAACAATAGTTGTTATCGTCCATATAACACTCACATTTCCTGTTGATTGATTAACTCCAGGTGAAAAAATAGGTAATTTAACCGTACTCGCAGCAGGCAAATCTCCCGAATATAGTATTGTCACTTTATTTCCAATACATTTTAAAATATCATCAACATCCTCTTTACCAAATCCATATCCACATTCATTATCCCGCACCCCAGACATAGAGGTCGCATTATGAATCAATAATGTTCGTCCCAAATGTGGAGTAATTGATGGTGAATGTGCCATCATCTGACCAATTTTTCCCGTTGCCACAGGAGTTGCCAAACTTGTCCCTGCACTAATACCAACCTTATCATTACCTCTTCCAACAACAATGAACGGCCGTTCCTGACTGCCACCAAACTCTAACAAATCAGGTTTTGTTTTCGCTCCTTCTCTTCCAGGGCCTACACTGCTATAATCTGCTCTGATTTTTTCACCAAACAAATTATATGTATATGCTCCCACCGCAAGTCCATTTACCATATCAGACGGGGTTTGAATACGGTTCAAATACTCCCCTCTATTACCATCATTACCGACAGCAGTACAAAAAAGCGGGTTAATTTCTCCTTCCTCTACATTATATGTCAGACGATCCAATGCATATGTAAATCGACTTATATTATCATCCAAAATCGGTTCTTTAGGGCCAAATGATAAGTTATATAATTTTATATCTTTACGTTCAGCTACAACAGCTTCAATTTGATCAATAGTTTCGTACATTCCATGTACCGATTCAGCATCTCGTGTACTCGTTATCTGTGTTTCAGCTGGCAACACTCTAAATGACTCTACGAATACAGAGGGATTTTTCAATTCATCTGATGGGGTTTTTCCACCTAAGTGACCATGCAATATAGCTCCACACACTGAATTCCCATGTTGTAACGAATTTGATGTGGCCGTTGTATTTACTACATCATTTTCCTTTGCATAACCTTTTAACAAGACATGATCTTCAATTATACCACCATCAAACATTCCTACTGTTATATTAGAACGCATTTTCTTTTTTGCCGGCCTAGGGCCTTCCACTTCCTGCACCATTCGCATTGGTTCAAGATCAATATCTCCCATAGGGTGCAAAGACCTCAATGGATTAAACTTTTCAATAGCTGCTATTATTTCCCGATCGCAAACTGCACTGATAAAAGTTAAACCTTTTTCATAGCTTTTTATCTTTATTTCATTTGAAGATAAACCTGAAATTTCCATAAATGCATCTATCATTTTCTGGACACTATTTTCCAAAGGATGAAGAACAATTTCTATTGTTCCTTTCGTCCAATCCTCTGTCAATCCCTGAACCTTCTCCTCGCTACTTAGCAGGTCTATATTCTTTATAGACTGTATCTGTCTTCTCCATTTTTCGACAGTATCCTTACTTCCATTTCTCAGTGTTTTTTCTAATTTATCTATTCCTGCATTTTTTGCCTTGACAAAATACAATTTTGCATCTTTTTTTTCGCCATTTTCATCTACAAAGGCATATTTTCTTCCACCTATAATCTGCATGTCTTCCGATATCATCAAAGAATCTGGAACATATGATTTTGCTTCCAATTTAGGCTCCAATCGAATACACAGAACTTTTTCATCCAAAAATATTTCTTCTTTATCTTCGATCTTCTTTTTGATATTATTCAAATCATTGCAAATATTTATTTTTGCGTCGTTATAATCATGCGGCCATTCTTTAGGTGGAAAATTCATTTTTTTACTAATCGGCTCTACATATAATTCTCCATTTGCAATAATGGGATATTTTCCTTTTTCCATATCATCACTCCTTTATATATCTTCCAACTGATGCCGATGAAATCATAGTAATATTTGAAATATCTCTCAACGATAATTCTGGAAATTCATTCTTTATCCGCTTACATAATTGAACTTTTTCATTTCGATCTTTTAATTCAATTATGCGGCAGCACTCTCTCAAAGCAAGTATATCTGGCTTGTCATCGCGATTCATCACCATCTGACGCTTTATATGTTCACATAGTTTACAAATTTCAGAAGCAGAAACAGTTTCTGTATTTCCAACAATGAACTTTATTGTATCACTTTTCATCTCACCGAACTTATTACCCAATGTTCTCTCAACAAGTTTCCTGCGTTCTTCCTTTCCAGGCATAGGGATTTCTATATTCCTGTCGAATCGCCTCCATATTGCTTTATCCAATATCTCTGGGTGATTAGTAGCACCTACAATCACACAAGTAACCGGACATTCTTCCAATTCTTTTAGAAGGACATTTACCAACCGTTTAAGTTCTCCTAAATCTCCCATATCATCTCTTCTTTTTGCAATAGCATCTAACTCATCCAAAAACAAAATAACATTTTGGGATTTAGCATAGTCAAATATACTTTTTATATTTTGTCCACTTCTGCCCAAGTAACTTGATATCGATGTTGCCAAATCAACCGTCACTATTGGTAAATTAAGTTTATAAGAAAGCCATTTTGTTATATACGTTTTACCTACCCTGGTTTTCCGCTCAATAATATACTATTAGGTGGAACAATATCCTCCTCCAAAAATCTTTCCAACAATTTGCGTTCTAGCAAAAAATCCTTTAGTTGATGCCAAACCTCTGGCGATAATATCGGTTCTTCTACCATTATCGGTTCTTCTACCTTCACCAATTGGCTTCGAGTTTCTCTATCAACTGGAGCGGGAGTCAAATCCAATGTTCTCAATGTGTCAGCCCCCACACTGCTATTGGCGGTTATTTGCATAATTTCCGATGCTATTTGAGGATACTCTTTTTTTATTTTTCTCCCTATCATGAGAGAAATCGATTCTACAGCCTTCTTATCATTATTTAATGCTGCTCTTATTAATTTAGGAATCAATTCATATACTACCATTTATATCATTTCCTCTTTTTTATTTTTTGATACATTAAAATTATACTGTTTTATCAATGTTTTGTCAATCTTATTGTATCAGTTTTATTTTAATTTATTTTTGATACACTTCTAAAGCCGATTAGGAATCGCAACTCCCAATCGGCATCTTTTCTTACTCCTCTTCATTTTTACATTCAATCTCCGTTCCATCCAGGAACACTACCAACAATGTTCCATCCTCAAAAACCTTGATGTGGTCCAGTGTTTTCAGCATGAAGTCCGTGTCCATCTCCGTCAAAGGCTCTGCCTCATCAGTATATTCTATGAACTTCTCTGCCCGATAACCTTCCAAGAGGTTCTCGCTCTGCAACTGCTCCGTCCACTGTTCCATGAAATCCTCTCGGTTCTCCACCAATGCATTCCAAGCCATCAGATAAGCCTTTATCAATGTTTCTTCCTCTACATGGCGGTTGGCACATCCCATGACTCCTTTGACCTTGTATCGTTCACTGCACTGCCATACCTTACGGTCAACGCCCGTGCTGCTCCGCCAGCCTTTCCGTGCAAATACCTTATTACAGTCTCCGCAAATTATCTTGGATGCAAATGGATTACTTTCCGGCCGGTGGGAATAGGAGTTTGTCCCATGTTCCTCCAGATACTTTTTCCTGCGTTTTATTTCAAGCTGTACACATTCCCATATCCGCTTTGAAATGATGGCATCATGGTCATACTCCACATAAAACATCTGAATTTCCCCTTTGTTCTGTGTACGTTTCTTGGTAAGGAAATCCACCGTATAACTTTTCTGCAGCAAGGCATCACCCTTATATTTTTCATTTTCCAACATACTCATTAAGGTTGTGGACTGCCACTTCGTACCGCCATCCCAGTTTTTCACACCTTCCCGTTCAAAAATCCTCTTGATGTGATCGGTTGTTTTCCGTCCAGGAATTCCTGATACAACCGAATTACAATCGGCTCCTGTGTCCTGTTGATTACCAGCTTCCCCGTTTCATCCGTATCGTATCCAAGAAAACGCTTTGTACTCATTTTGTGTTTTCCTGTTTCAAACCTTCTGCGGATTCCCCATGTGCAGTTCTCTGAAATGGACCGGCTCTCATCCTGTGCCAGTGAGGAAAGAATGGTCAGCAGCACTTCGCCCTTTGCATCGAGGGTATTGATATTTTCCTTTTCAAAAATAATCCCTATCCCCAAATCTTTCAACTCTCGCACATAGTTCAAACAATCCAGCGTATTTCTTGCAAATCGGGAAATGGACTTAGTAATAATCATGTCTATTTTCCCTGCCCTGCAATCAGCAATCATACGGTTGAATTCATCTCTCTTTTTGGTATTGGTTCCCGAAATTCCTTCATCCGCATAAGTCCCTGCATATTCATAGAGAGGATTCTCGCTGATATAATTTGTGTAATAATTGACCTGATTCTCATAGCTTAATAACTGTTCTTCTTGGTCGGTTGACACTCGGCAGTACGCTGCCATCTTCAATTTCTGCACTGACTGTGCTGTTCCTGATTCCGCAGTCAAAATCTGCTTTGCTGGTATAACAGTAATGCTTCTTGCCATTTTTAACCACCTCCTCAATCACTGTCTGTTCCGTAATGTTCAACTTGCAATTCGGCATCATCAATCCTTATCCCTTTGCATGCCTTGACTCCCTTTTCAATGTAGGTGCTGCAAAGCCATTGGATTTTCTTCTTATAAACCTGTCTGCGCCGGAGTGTTTTTCCGCAGTAAGGGCAAATCAGCATTCCGCTTAAGGGATAGCGGTTTTGGAACTTCATTGTGTTGTCCTGTCCAATATTCCTGTCACGCTTTCTCTGCTCTCTGATCTTCTGTACCTGTTCCCACACCTCTGGCGATACAATTGGTTCGTGATTTTCCGAAATGTAATAACTCTGCACTTCCCCGTTGTTTTTCCTTGTATGGTTTCTTTTGTTTTCAGTGGTGTAATACTTCTGCAGATGAAAATCCCCTTTGTACTTTTCATTACAAAGCATCCCATTGATAGTCCCGCTTTCCCATGTTGTTCCCGTCACCGTTTTCACGCCCAGGTAATCAAGCAGCTCCCCAATCCTTGACGAGCCGACATTCAGCAGATAAAGGTCAAAAGTCAAACTGACAATTTCCGCTTCCTTTCGGTTCACAATTAAATCTCCATATTCGTTTTTGTCATAACCGAGGAAGCGGGATGTGGTAATCATCACTTTGTTTATATTTATGCCCATGCTTTCTGTCAATGCTGCAATAGAAATGGAAAACACCTATCAAATTAATAAAAATGACAGCAATATTTCTTATATTGATTTATCATCATATTTTAACGATTATCAAGGTTGTTTTGTCCTGTTTGATGCAACTACCGACAGTTGGCAAATTTATAACAAAGTAATGGCACAAAAACGAATTTCACCGGATTCGACATATAAAATATACAGTGCCCTGTTAGGTTTGGAAAACAGATATATAACTTCGGCTTCAAGCGAAATGACATGGAATGGGCAAGAATACCCTATTGCAGAGTGGAATGCCAATCAAAACCTTACTACAGCATTTCAAAACTCTGTCAATTGGTACTTTCAATCATTAGACCAAGCTGCCGGATTAAAAACTTTAGAAGACTTCTATACATATATTAATTATGGCAATCATGACCTGTCAGGTGGTGTTTCTTCCTTTTGGGCAGAATCTTCCCTCAAAATTTCTCCTATTGAGCAGGTCGAAATGCTCCAACGACTGTACATCAATGACTTTAATTTTGATGCAGATAATATTCAGACTGTAAAGAATGCCTTATTACTTTCTTCCACTGCTGACGGTAACCTATACGGCAAAACCGGAACAGGAAATATTAATGGAGAGAACATAAGCGGATGGTTCATTGGCTATGTCGAAACTTCAGATAATACATATTTCTTTGCCTTAAATATCGGAGCCACTGAAAATGCTACCGGAAGCAAAGCATCTGATATTGCTCTATCTATATTATCAGACATGAATATCTGGTATTGAAAAAAGGTAAAGGGTCAAATGAAACACTTTGACCCTTTACCTTCTGTCTTTTTATAATCCGTCTCATAAACGAAGCAAAGCCAATGTGCAGCTATCATTGCAATAAGTATACCAGCAACACATAGTAAAATCTTAACTTCTCTTGATTACTCCTCTAGGATATTAAATGCTATTTCCTGTGCTTTTATCCCACTAATTTCATTCGAAGAATCATCATCTAAATATATAGCAAAATATATATTAGTATTTTCTTTTTCGACAAAACCGATGAACCATGCTGTACCGTCTGTTCCCGTTCCTGTTTTTCCATATATTTTTTTTGAATCACTAGCCTCAAGTAACATAATGCTTTTTAGAATTTCTATCTCTGATTTTGTATATATAGTTTCCCCTTCCATAATCTTATGCAAAACTTCCACCTGCTCTATTGGAGAAATCATCAAAGATGATTCAATCCAAAAACCATTAAGTTCTGGAAAAGAGTTCACACCACTTCCACTCCATTCAGATATGTCACAATTTCCATAATCCAATTTGTTTAATTCCTCTTGAATTGTTTCTTGTCCCACCTCATCTATTACTTTTCTAAAGTACCAAATGCAAGAACTTCGAAATGCATCCTCCAGTCTTAAATCGGCATTCCATGCATCAACTGGGTAATTCATTCCATCATACTCCATTTTACTATCCTCTGACGTTATCACTTGATTATGAATTCCTATTAAGGCTGAGATTACTTTGAACGAAGAATTAGGAGATACCCTCGTTCTGCATTTGTCTTCATTATAAAAAGTATATGTATTATTTTCTGAATTCAAAATAACTGCACACCCTTGGATTGATTGAAACGCTTCCGCATAATCTACAGTGACTGTTGTCGGCTGCAGTTCCTCTTCATTCTTCACATCCTCGTTTTCACTTATTTCTTCTTCGGTTTGATTAGTCTGTATTGTCTGTTCCTTTTGATTTGATTGGCTGTTTCCATTCTCTTTTGAACTGCATCCTGACATACTTCCTATAATCAAGCAAGCAGTTATACCCATTATCATACATCGTTTTAGTTTCATCACAAAATCTTCCTTTCTTCTGTAACTTCTTTTAACTTTTACTTCCTAATCCACGAACAATTTTTACATCAACATTCTAAATACAACCATCTTCTCAACCCTCATTTTATTACATGTGTAAGATTTCAATGCAAAAAAATTTTCCTTTTGAGCGCCTGTTACATCCATGCAAATATTACATCAGTAAGATTTAGAAGTCAAGTTATCTTTATATAAAAAGGCTTCTGCCGGAGGGTATCATACATTTTCGCAAAAGTAATACCTTTTAGCAAAAGCCTATTATTCAGCAGAGTCTCAAAACACCCCTCTGCTACGATATTCAAATGATTCATTCATAAGGCTACAAAACACACATCCATTTTTGCTCCTTAATATCCCACAAACCGCAGAAAATCAAGGTTTCCTTGAAAGCAGACAGACGGTTTCAATATTTCCCGTCGCAGGGAACATGTCCACGCACTGCACTTTCTTCACCTGATAACCTCTCGCCTGCAGCACTTCAAGATCTCTTGCTAAGCTGGTCGGTTTACAGGAAATATAGACCATCTGCGGCACATTATAGCGGATGATTTTCTCCAGTGCTTTCGGATGGATTCCATCTCTTGGCGGATCAAGTACGATATAATCCGGTTTTTCCCCGATCGTATCGATCACTTTTAATACATCTCCCGCGATAAATTCGCAGTTAGTAAGTCCGTTTAAAGCTGCATTCTCCCTTGCAGCCACAACAGCTTCCTCCACGATCTCCACACCGATCACTTTCTTCGCAACCGGAGATAAGATCTGTGCGATCGTTCCGGTTCCGGAATACAGGTCAAATACCGTCTGGCTCGCCTCATCATCGAGCGCATCTCCGATAAATTCTCGCGCCGTCTGATAAAGCACTTCTGCGCCAAGGGAATTGGTCTGGAAAAAGGAAAACGGCGTGATCTTGAATTTCAGGTCGAGCAGCTCCTCATAGAAGAAGTCCTGTCCAAATAAAATATCTGTCCCCTCATTTTTGATCGTATCGGCAACACTGTCATTTTTCGTGTGGAGGATTCCTTTTAACACACCGTCATATGTTTCCTCACAGAGTGCCTTTACCCATCCGTCTAATAATACGCTTTCGGTTTCCGCACCAAGTCCGTCCGTCTGCGTTGTTGTTACCAGGTCAACTAAAATCTCTCCTGTTTTTGCCGCCTTTCTCACAAGAAAATGGCGCAGATATCCGGTGTGGCGGAGTTTATGGTAAAATGGGATCTGTCTTTCCTTAAAATATTCCAATGTGATCTTAAGCACACGGCGGAAATCTTCATCTACGATCTGACACTCCCCTACGTTTACGATATCATAAAAACTGCCCCGTTTATGCATGCCAAGTGCTAACGGCCCGTCCTTATATTCATCTCCAAATGAAAACTCCATCTTATTGCGGTATGCCTTCGGTCTTGGGCTCGCCTTGATCGGTAAAAACTCATATCCCTTATTTTCCTCGGTGATGACCGCATCGATCAGATCTTTTACCTGCTGCTCCTTCATGGAAAGCTGTTCTTCATACGGAAGGCTCTGGAATGTACAGCCGCCGCAGATACCATAATGAACACATCCCGGTTCCGGCAGTTCCAGTGCAGATTTTTCCAACACCTCGAGCAGGCGTCCCTCACATTTTCCTTTTCTGACCTTATTGACCGCCGCTGATACTTTCTGTCCCATGATCGCATTTTTTACAATGACACGCGTGCCATCTTCGCTCTTAAAATTCCTTTATTCGGGAAATCCACCCGTTCAATGATTCCTTCTACGATCTGCCCTTTTTTCATAACCAGTTCCTTTCTCTTTTCCTATGAATTTAAAAAGGGCTGCAACACTGCAGCCCCTTAAAGATATTTCTTACTCTTCTGTTTTGTCCTCTGCCGGCTCTTCTGCTTTGTCGTCATCTTCTTCGTCCTCGAAGAAATCATCATCAAAATCATCCTCGAAGTCGTCTTCGAAATCCTCTAAATAGTCCGGTGCAAAGAAACGATAGATTCCGTAAACTGCTGCTGCAACTGCGGCAATGATTCCGATAATTGCGAATACCCAGACAACTTTGGAAGCTTTCTTCTCTTCCTCTGCTTCTTTTTTGTTCAGCAGTTCATTTAATTTTGAAATGTTAACTAAATCTTTTAAATCATCCATCTTGTTCATGGGGCTCCCCTCCTTTTATTTTCAGACTGTGACATCTTACAGTCATATGATACATATTATTCCCGTATTGCAGTACTTGTTCAGAAAACAAATAATTCCGCACTGCTTATTGCATATGTTTATTATATCATATGTTTCCCATTTCGCCTATAAAAAATTTATAAATTAAACGATTTTATAACTTTTTTAATTTTGCAAAAGAAGCAAACATTTTTTTAATTCCCACCGTGTCAAACTGGACTGTAACCTCATAATCTCTCCCACCTTCAACAATGGCAACCACCGTTCCTTCTCCAAACCGCGTATGTAAAACACGGTCTGCAATATCATACGGCAGCTTTTCTTCTTTCGTATGAACAGAGGCAAATGCACGCGCCTGCATGCTCTGTCCGGAAGGCTGCTGTCTCATCGTCATGCGCTTTGGTTTCACATTCCATGTATTTTCAATCGAAGAATCTGATTCTTTTCGCGAAACAACGGGGGCTTTTCCTCCTAAAAGTTCCAGCGGTATCTCTTTGACAAAACGGGAAACTTTATTGTACTGTGTCTCCCCACGGATCATTCTCTGCTTTGCACAGGTGATCGTCAGCTCTTTCATGGCACGGGTGATACCCACATAGGCAAGACGGCGTTCTTCCTCTAACTGCTCACTCGAATCATCCGATGTGATCGACATATAACTTGGGAACAGACCATCCTCCATACCTGCTAAATACACTTTCGGGAATTCAAGTCCTTTTGCGCTGTGCAGAGTCATTAATACAACATAATCGCTGTCATCTTCCAGACTGTCAATGTCTGCCACCAGTGCTACTTCTTCTAAAAAGCCACTCAGTGTCGGATGTTCTTCGCTTTCCTCGTAACTCACAACTTTACTTAAGAGCTCGTCGATATTCTCGATCCTCGCTTCTGCCTCATCCGTACCTTCCGCTTCAAGCTCTTTGACATATCCGGTTTCCTCAATCACTTCCCGGAGAAGATCGGAAATGCTGATAAATTCCAGCTTACTGCGGAATACCTGGATCAGATTTACAAACGGTTTTACCTTTGACGCTGCTTTTCCAATCGAAGGAATCTCGTCCGCGCGCTTTAAGGCATCGTAAAAACTGATATCGTATGCCTCCGCATAATCAGACACACGGTTTACGGTTGTTGCGCCGATACCGCGTTTCGGAACATTTAAAATACGGCGCACCGCCAAATCATCGCGCGCATTGTCGATCGTCTTTAAATAAGCGAGCAGATCTTTCACTTCTTTTCTCGCATAGAAATTTACACCGCCAACGATCTTATATGGAATGTTTGATACAATAAAACGCTCCTCAAACAGACGCGACTGCGCATTCGTCCGGTACAAAACAGCATAATCCCCATAATGGTAATCTCCGTTTCTTACCCCGCCTGCAATATCACGCGCAATATAATCTGCTTCCTCATAGCCGGTATTAAACTGTTCAAAGTCAATCTTCTTTCCCTCATCATTTGCAGTCCAGAGTGTCTTTGACTTTCTGCCGACATTGTTTGCGATCACACTGTTTGCAGCATTTAAAATATTCTGCGTAGACCGGTAATTCTGCTCTAACTTGATCGTCTTTGCATCCGGAAAATGTTTTTCAAAATTTAATATATTATAAATATTTGCTCCACGGAACTTATAAATAGACTGATCATCATCACCCACCACACAAAGATTCTGATATTTGCCTGCCAAAAGACGGATCAGCTCAAACTGTGCCGTATTTGTATCCTGATACTCGTCCACCATAATATAATGAAAACGTTCCTGATAATAATTTTTTACCTCCGGATCAGACTGCAAAAGTTCCACCGTCTTCATGATCAGATCATCAAAATCCAGCGCATTATTCTTATGTAACGCCTCCTGATATTCCCGGTATACCTCCGCCTGTTTACGCTTTGCATAATCGGAAGATGTCAGTGCACGCTGCATCAGCTCTGTCGGTGTGATCAGTTCATCTTTTGCCGATGAAATCGCTGCCAAAAAACTTTTTTCTTTATAAATCTTGGTATCAATCTCTAAACGCTTGCATATATCCTTCATCAGTGATTTTGAATCATCCGCATCATAAATCGTAAAATTGGTGTCAAATCCGATCCGGTCGATATGACGGCGCAAAATTCTCACACAACTTGAATGGAAGGTCGATACCCAGATGCTCTCCGAGCCAAATCCGACAATTTTATCAATTCGCTCCCGCATCTCTCCTGCCGCTTTGTTGGTAAAAGTGATCGCCATGATATGGTAAGGATTGACACCCTTTTCTTCGATTAAATAAGCAGTGCGGTGTGTCAGCACACGTGTTTTACCGGAGCCAGCCCCGGCTAAGATCAGTACCGGACCTTCCGTCTGATATACCGCTTCTCTCTGCTGTTCATTCAACGTATCATATATACTCATGGTTATATTTTCCTTTTCTTTCATTGCTTGTTCTTATACTATAACATAAATATTTCATGTAATAAAACCCATATTGAATTATTTTTTCTTCATTTATATCTTGTCATCTAGTTTTCAATACTATATAATGTGATCAGAGGTGACACAAATATGGATACAAAAACAATTTTTTACGTTCAATCTTAGATTCCCTGCAGCAGATTGATTATGTCAAACCAGAAGATGTTCCGAATATTGATTTATATATGGATCAGGTAACCACATTCATGGATTCACAGCTTGCCGCTTCAAAACGTCATGATGATGACAAGATCCTGACCAAGACCATGATCAACAATTATGCAAAAAACAATCTTCTTCCTCCACCGGAGAAAAAGAAGTATACCAAAGAGCATGTACTGGTCCTGATCTTTATTTATTATCTGAAAAGTATTTTAAGCATCAGCGACATTCAGGGTATTTTAAACCCGATCACTGAAAAATATTTCGGCAATGACGAGAACTACAGTCTCGAAGATATCTACAAAGAAGTTTTCAGTTTAGAACATCCGGAAACACAGAACCTGATGAAAGATCTCGCAAAAAAATTCAACACTTCCATGAACACATTCCCGGATGCGTCAGAAGATGAAGCAGATCTTCTGCATACATTCAGCTTTATCTGTATGCTCAGCTATGACGTTTACATCAAAAAAACTCTGATTGAAAAGATGATCGATCAGATGGCTTCAAAAAATCCTGAGACAAAGCCATCCAAAAAATAACAGGCTGCATGCTTCCCGCTCAGATTACTTGTTATGTTTTACCGTATTTAACAGAAAAACCGCTATTTTCAATGGAACAACAGGCTGCACACTTTGCAGAATGTCCTGTTGTCACAAATTAAAAATAGCGGTTCTTTTTATTTCTATTCTTTATCCATGTCCTGAAGTCTTGAAAAAACCATGTCGTATCCGTCATTTCCATAATTTAATGAACGGTTCACACGACTGATCGTTGCAGTGGAAGCACCGGTCTTTTCCGCAATATCGAGATACGTTTTCTGATCTCTAAGCATCTTTGCAACTTCAAATCTCTGTGATAAAGAAAGCAGCTCATTTACAGTACATACATCTTCAAAAAATGTATAACATTCTTCCTTGTTCTGGAGGCTTAAGATAGCATCAAAAAGATGATCGACTGCCTCTGTCCTAAGTTTCTTGCTCATATTCCTTTCTCCTTTTTTATTAATTACACGCTATATGCGCTATACACCTACGATACATTTTAGCATATTAAAGTTTAAAGTAAATACATATTTTATGTAATTTTATTTTTTTCGCAGACCGCCATTATATCATTTTCTCCCCATATATGCAATGAAATATATAGATTATCATTTCAAGAACATACGTTCTGTTTTTATCTCTTTTCTATTGATTTTCAAACATATGTTTGCTATAATATTTTCATCACTAACAGTTATTTCACCTTGCAAAGGAGTATTCACATGAAAAAAATCGGTTCTTTTTTCTTTACATTTTATACCGTTTTTACTTGCACTTGTATTTCAGTACCTTGCCATGTTTTTTGTTATGGGAGTCACTCTGTTTTACGAACATATCCGCTATATTTTCTCTTCCAACCGTATCTACGCAGATCTTTGGAACAAAACATTAGATTTATGGTCCACGACACGTATAAATACCCTTATCATGATTGTATTTTCCCTGCTCTGTATCGGAGCATTTGGCTTCTGGTATCATGCCGGGTATAATGGAATCTATCTGATTCATCCACGAAAAGTTTTTCATCCGCTTTCCATTGTCGGGATCATCCTTTTAGTTCCCGGTACTCAGTGCCTTTCGACCTATCTGGTCTCTTTCACAGCCTCGCTGTTTCCGCAGTGGATGAAGGCATATGAAAAATTAATGGAAAGTACCGGAATAAACAGTGGACTGACCGTTTCCATGTTTTTTTATTCCATCCTGCTTGCCCCGATCGGCGAAGAGCTTCTCTTTCGCAGTGTCACGATGCATCAGGCAAAAAGAGTGTTCCCATTCTGGGCAGCAAATATCATGCAGGCGCTTTTATTTGGACTTTTTCATATGAATATGATCCAGGGAATCTATGCCTTTTTCCTCGGCATGGTCTTAGGTTACATCTGTGAAAAAGGCGGCAGTATTTATCAGTCTATCCTGTTTCATATGATGTTTAACTTCTGGGGAACCATTATAAGCGGCATTTTACCGACCGGCAACAGCACACTCTTTTTCGTTCTTTATTTTGCCACCGGAGTGATCTGTACTTTTAGCGGTCTCATTCTCTTTCGTTTCGGCACAAACCGGCTGGCTCAAAAGCAGGCGGCTCCACTGTACCTTGAAAATACCGGATACGATACTTTTTATCCATCCAATTAGTGGCTTCTGGTTATGTTTCCAGTTTTTGTAACTATGACCAGTTCACTTTTTATCACTGCAGATAATTTTTCAGGAAACGGATCAGCTCCTCCATCTCTTCCTTCGTTCCAATACTGATCCTGAGATAATTGCTGATTCGTTCCTTCGAAAAATACCGCACAAAAATGTGTTCTTTTTTCAAAGCCTCAAACAGTTCTTTTGCCGGTACGCGCTCATGTGTCGCGAAGATAAAATTACTCATGGAATCGCCAAATGAAAAACCAAGTTTTGTGAGTTCCTGCTTCGTCCATTCACGGGTTGCTATTACACGCTGTCTTGTCTCTTCAAAGTAGGCTTTATCTTTGATTGCTTCCACACCAAGTGCAAGCGCTGTCTGATTCATGGTATAGGAATTGAATGAATATTTCACATCATTGATATATTTGATCAGTTTCTCATTTCCCATCGCATAACCGATACGCATGCCTGCCATGGAACGCGATTTTGAAAATGTCTGGACTACCAGCAGATTATCATATTTCTCGATTAATGGAAGTGCACTCTCCCCGCCAAAATCGATATATGCCTCATCCACCACCACGATGACATTCCGGTTATGTTGTATGATATCCTCTATTTCAGACAACGGCATTAAAATTCCCGTCGGTGCATTTGGATTTGGAAAAACCACACCGCCATTTTCGCCATAATAATCTTCTTTTACAATCTGAAAATTTTCATCTAACGGCTTTACCTCATACGGAATACGCAGCATGTCTGCCCAGACATCATAAAAGGAATATGTGATATCCGGGAACCAGACCGGTGTTTTGGAATTAAAAAAAGTCATGAAGATCATGGCAAGCACATCATCCGATCCCACACCGACAAACACCTGACTGCTCTTTAATCCATAATACTCTGCGATTGCATCCACCAAAACCTTGCAGGTCGGTTCCGGATATAACCGAAGCCGGTCTGTATCAAATTCTTTCAGTGCACGGATCACTCCCGGTGCCGGCGGATATGGATTTTCATTTGTATTTAATTTTATCATACGCTGTTCCTGTGGCTGTTCTCCCGGAACATAAGGCACTACTTTTCTTACATAAGACTCCCAGCTGCTCATTCTACTCCTCCATGCTTACGTTGATTTCTACAATTTTCCTTTTTTACACTGCGTTATTTCAGTCCATACACTTGTGCAAGTTTTTCAAAAGCGGGCAGTGAATTTTTGACCGTCTCATGGGAAACACAATAAGCAAGACGTACAAATCCACCACATCCAAATGCACTTCCCTTTACCATCAGAAGATGCAGCTTTTTTCCCTCTTCCACAAATTCTTCCTCATTATCGACCGGGGATTTCACCCACAGGTAAAATGCTCCTTCCGGTTTGATACAGGTAAATCCAAGTTCCGTTAAGCCATCGTACAACATTGTTCGGTTTTCATCATAGAAAGAAACATCTGTTTTCTCATCTAAACATCTTGCAACCGCTTTCTGGATCAGAGATGGTGCATTGACAAATCCAAGCGTACGGTTTGAAATTTCAATACCGCGGATCAGTTCTTCAGCATCGGATGCCTCGTTCGGAACTACCACGTAACCGATACGCTCTCCAGGAAGTGACAGCGATTTACTGAACGAATATCCAACAATCGTATTTTTATAATATTTCGTCAGAAAATCCTCTTTATTTCCATCATAAACCAGTTCCCGATACGGCTCATCCGAAACCAGGTAAATGTCATGTCCAAATTCTTTCTGCTTCTTTTCTAAGATAGAAGCGATCGCCTCCATCGTCTCCGGTTTATAGATGACACCGGTCGGATTGTTCGGCGTATTGACAATCAGTGCCTTGGTCTTTTCCGTAATCTTTGCCTCAAAATCGTTCAGATCCGGCAGAAAAGTCTTAAGATCCGGATTTACCGTTACAATCTCTGAATCAAAATTGGCTGCATACTGACGGTACTCACCAAAAAACGGGGCAAACACGATCACCTCATCACCAGGATCCAAGACCGTTTTAAAAATAATATTGAGGCCTCCCGCTGCACCGACTGTCATCACGATATTATGATCGTCAAATGCGGTACCAAAACGTTTATTTAAGTTTGCCGCGATCGCCTCACGCACATCTTTATAACCTGCATTTTCCATATATCCGTGCAATTCTAAAGAACCTGCCGCTCCTTTCTTATCTGCCTCATCCAACAAATCTCTGATACTGTCGTTTAATGCTGCCGGAGCCGGTGTTGCAGGGTTGCCGAGTGAAAAATCATAGACATTCTCCGCCCCATATTTTTCCGCCATCGCTTTTCCTTCCACAAACATTGCACGGATCGCGGAATTTCCAAGCAGTGCTTTTTGTATTCTTTTTGAAACCATAGTTCTATCTCCATTCGTGTACATTTCGGATGTTACAGACCACACCAGCCTCGCTAAAACAGGGCGCATCCTGTAACATGATCTCTAAATACTTTACCACAGCACCATAAAGAAGTAAATGCTGTTTTCCAAGAATCCGGTACAAATTTTACCGCTGACAAACGCGAAACAATGCCTGAGTGTAAAATCAATTTCGGTAGATAGAAAATGCCAGCATCCTCACTGAAGATGCTGACATCTGCCTATCATGCCTATCACATATTTATTTTAAATCCATATACATTCTGATCAAATAAATCACCTATCTCTTTCGTCCTGGCACAGCATACAAAAATTTGCCGGACAAAAATACAGATGAAAATTTAATCAAATTTTGCATTCTGGTATTTGCGGAATGATTTCCTATGCATTCACTTTGTCTACGAAACGCATGAACGCAGTTCTGCCTTCTTCGGTACATTTATAAACACCGGCGTCTTTTAATACTTCCTTAAATACCAGACCGATCTCTGTCTGCACGATCTCATGCAGTTTTTCCGGGGTTACCTCTCCCTCTAAACCGCTGCCAAATGTAAATCCGTATTTCGGAAGGAATTCTTCTACCCAGTCTGCATGTTTTGCAAGAACTTCATCCTCACGGATGGACGTACCGTCAAGCAGTGCCTGCTCTAAGTCCGCCATCTCTTTTTTCAGACGTGCCGGAAGTACTGCAAGACCCATAACCTCGATCAGACCAATGTTTTCTTTCTTGATATGGTGCAGCTTTGCATGTGGATGATAAACACCAAGCGGATGCTCTTCTGTGGTAATGTTGTTACGCAGTACCAGATCAAGTTCATATAAATCTCCACGTCTTCTTGCGATCGGAGTGATCGTATTATGTGGTTCCCCCGTCTGTCTCAGCAAAAATAAATGCTGCCTCGTCCGTATAACCTCTCCATGCAAGTAAAATTTTATCTGCCAGCTCGATCAGACGCTCTTTTTTCTCCGCGCTGATACGGATCACGGTCATCGGCCATTTTACAATGCCTGCTTTTACATCCTCAAATCCCTTGAACGAGATTTCTTTTTCGACCGGTGCTTTTGCCATGGCAAATTCGTAATGACCACCCTGGAAATGATCATGCTTAAAATAGAACCGCCGACAATTGGAAGATCTGCGTTTGATCCTACAAAATAATGTGGAAACTGTTCCACGAAATCAAGCAGTTTGCCGAACGTTGCACGCTCAATTTTCATCGGTGTGTGCTGTCCGTTGAATATAATGCAGTGCTCATTGTAATATACATACGGAGAGTACTGGAAAAACCAGTCACTGCCATTAATCGTTACCGGGATGATTCTGTGATTCTGTCTTGCCGGATGGTTCACACGTCCTGCGTATCCCTCATTTTCCTTGCAGAGTAAGCATTTCGGGTAACCGCTCTGTTTTGCAAGTTTTGCTGCAGCGATTGCTTTCGGATCTTTTTCCGGTTTTGATAAATTGATCGTGATATCCAAGGTACCAAACTCGGTATCTGCAGTCCATTTCAGATCCTTCTTAATACGGTATCTGCGGATATAGTTCGAATCACAGCTTAATTTGTAAAAATAATCGGTTGCCGCCTGTGCGGACTGATGATTGTAAAGTCCACGGAATTTTGTGATGACTTCACTTGGTCTTGGCATCAGCATGCTCATGATCTTTGTGTCAAACAGATCACGGTATGTGATCGTATCCTCCGGCATCAGTCCCTGCTCTGCCGCATAGTCAAGCATTTCTGTGAGAATTCCCTCTAAGGCATCCTCAGCGGTCTCCTGTGTCATCGGCTCTCTCTTTTCATATGCTGCAGCGACTTCATCTTCTAACTCATCTAATTGAAAAAGTTCTAACAGACGATTGATAGTAAATCTTTTATCTTCCGGTGCAGCAAGTCCTGTCACCAGACCATATTCTGTCAACTCTAAAATCTTTTCCTGTATCATATTCTTCCTCACTTCTACACTGTTTAACGTGTCTTTGCAATACTCTGCCAGACATATATTTTTAAGTCTCTATATTATTTTCAATGAGCCTCTTATTTTCAGAAATGAAAAACTTCTTTTCATCAGGCTAATTTCACTGGACCGTCACCAATCTCAACAACATAGAAATCTGCTGCATATCCGATCTTCTTCTCATAAGCTGCACCGACTTCTTTGATAAAGGTATCCACAGCCTCATCTTTTACGATGCTGACCGTACATCCGCCAAAGCCCGCACCTGTCATTCTTGAGCCGATCACACCATCAATCTTCCATGCTTCCTCAACCAAAGTATCCAGCTCAATACCGGTTACTTCATAATCATCGCGGAGAGAAACGTGGGATTCATTCATCAGTTTCCAAATAAGGCAACATCATTATTTTTCAGTGCCTCTACTGCTTTGATCGTTCTCTGATTCTCATAAACTGCATGTTTTGCACGTCTTACACACACTTCCTCTTTGATGGCATCTTTGTGTTCTTCAAACTGTGCCTCTGTCAGATCTCCAAGTGCGTCGATGGAGACAACTTTCTGTAACTCTGCCAGTGCTTTTTCACACTCACTGCGGCGCTCATTGTATTTGGAATCGCCCAGTCCACGTTTTTTATTACTGCAGGAAATCACAATCTTTGCATTCTCCAGTTTGATCGGTGCATACTCATATTTTAAAGTTGCAGTGTCAAGGAAGATCGCATGGCCTGCTTTGCCCATTGCGATAGCAAACTGATCCATGATACCACAGTTGACACCGTTGAATTTATTTTCCGAATACTGACCGATCAGTGCAAGATCCTGATTTGTCACATCAAATCCAAACATATCGCGTAAGATAAATCCTGTTAAAACCTCTACGGATGCGGAAGAAGAAAGTCCGGAACCATTCGGGATATTTCCGAATAATACAAGATCCATACCCTGTTCTACTTTCATGCCTTTTTCTCCGAATGCCCACATTACACCCTTCGGGTAATTTGTCCAGTCAGCTTCTTTCTCCGGTTTTAAATTCTCTACCGATGACTCTAACACGCCAAGCTGCTCAAAGTTCATGGAATAAAAACGCAGCTTCTTATCATTTCTTTTTCTTGCCACACCATAAGTACCGATCGTCAGTGCACAAGGAAATACATGACCCCCATTGTAATCGGTATGCTCTCCGATCATGTTCACACGTCCCGGTGCAAAATAAACACCAATCTCTCCTTCGCCGCCAAATAACTCTTTAAACTTTGCCAGTACGTTCTCCCAAACCATCTTAAATCCTCCTTTTTACAATACATCATTTGTTCTTATTTTGTTCCACGTCATCCCGTCTGTTTTCCTTTCCCGGAAAAGCAGGATGCATTTGTTTCGTTTTCTCTGATAATCCTATTATAACGCATCCGAATCCCTTTGCAATGGCTGAAACGCAAACTGCAACAAAGTGCAAAAAATCCTGCAACATTTTTACATAAATATTGCAGGATTTTCTATACACTCTTTTATCTTCAGACAGCAATGCTTTTTATGCCTTAAAATCACGGATCAGTTTTAACGTCGGCAGCGCATTGCCCTCATAATCAAACAATGCCTGGTTTGCCCACTCGTTGCCGCACGGTCCCGGATCCTGTATGTATTTTAAGGAAGCAGGCGTTGCCCAGCCGGAACCCGGAACCGGGATCCATGCCGGCTCCCAGTAGAAGAAGCCCTTCCCTTTTCCATCATCGATATGGCTGATGCGGTTTAAGAAGTCTTCCATAAAGTCATACTGTCCCTGTACGGTCATCGGGTATTCGATTTTCTCAACCAGCGCCGGTTTCGTCGCATAACCCTTGCGCTCCTCATCGGCAAGTTTCTCATAATCCTTGTAGTCGTCCATCGTATATCCCATGGAGACTTCTGCCACGATCAGATCTTTGCCGTAGCGCTTGGCAATATCATTCATGTTGTCATTTAACATCTGAAGAGAACCATGCCAGAACGGATAATAAGACAGACCGATCAGTTCAAAGTCCTCACCGCGTTTTGTAAAATTGTCAAACCATTCACGGTAAAGCGCATTGTTGCCGCCGTTGTCGAGATGGATCATCACCGGAATTTTTGACAAACCTTCCATCTGCGGGCATACGCCTTTGATGGAACCGGCAAGACGTTCTTCATCCGCTTTTCGGACAGCGCGGATACCGGCATTGACAAACGCTGCAATATTGTCATAATTCGGCACTTTGCCTTCCGGCCAGAGCAGACCATTGGAAAGTTCATTTCCAACCTGCACCATTGTGATGTTGACACCGTTCTCCAGATAAAGATGCATCATCTCCAGCGTAAAATCATAGACTGCCTGCTCTAGCTCTTTGACACCATAGCTTTCCCACGCCTTTGGTTTGAACTGTTTTCCCGGGTCTGCCCAGAAATCACTGTAATGCAGATTTAAAAGTACTCCAAAACCGGCTTTCGTCACACGTTTTGCGATTTCAAGCGATGTCTTTGGATCATTTTCCCCGGCACCGTAAGATTCTCCGGCCTCTGACCACGGATCATTCCATACACGGATGCGGATCGTATCCACATCATAGGATTTCATGATCTCTAAGAGATCCTTCTCCTCTCCGTTGTCATAATATTTCGCACCACACTTCTCCAACTCTGCAAGCGTGGATAAATCCATTCCTTTTACAAAATTCATATAAATCCTCCTTGTTTTTCGAAGAAAAATGCGACTGCCTATGCAGGAGCAGAGGATTTTCTTCCTTTTCTATATTCCCTTAAACCGGAACGTAAATTCTAACGGTTTCGTCACATCAATATGGTATTCCGGGTGCACTAAAGATCCCCAACTGTCATCACCGCCGACTCCCATCTGCGCCAATGCCACACGGACAATCGTGTGATGTACCTGCGGCAGTTCATAAACATGGGCTGCATTTTCAAGTTCATGTGGTGTATACGGAAGTGCCGAGAAGCTTAATTCATCTCCCTCAAACATCATTCCCCTGCCTTTTGCATCCGCAATGCGCGCATATCGCACACCGACTTTGTTGCCACATTCCTGCGGAACTAAATATTTTGCCATATTGTCAGCCACTTTGTTGCTGTAAATTCCAAGTTTTGCGCCGTGTCTCCGGTCTGCATAAGTTTCCTCCGATCCCATGCCGTACCAGGTCAGGTTGTCATAATCAGCATTGAACTGAAACATCATTCCAAACTCCGGCATATCCGGAAGTCCCTCTACCGGATCATACATCAGTTTTGTCTCGATCGTTCCATCACCAAAAACGGTGTAGGAAACCTGACATTTGCCCGCCGGTGTTGTCGGCATAAAATAGGTGTAAGTGACTGTCACGGTATTGTCTTTTTCTTCCACTTTGGTCGGGACATTGTCAAACATCCCACCGTTTCTGTGACTGATATACATGCTCGCGATCTTCCACTGTGCATAGCGCGCCGGAGCCATGCTTCCGTTATCATTGTCCACCGGTGCCCGCCAGAAATTCGGCATCGGGATCTTTTCAATCATTTCTTTTCCGGCATAGCGGTAGGAAACAAGTCCCCCGCTCAACATGGAAAACAGGCAGTCAAAATCTTCGCCTTTTACTCCGATGTTTACCTTGCCGTGAACCACGCGGATCGGCTTTTCGGATGCATGGAAAGCAGGGATCTTTTTATAGATCTTCTGTCCAAAAGCGACCTCATGTCCTGCATCTGCCCAGCTCATATCCTCCTTTAACCGGAATGAAACGGTGAGTGTGTATTCTGCATCCGGGTCTTTTTTCTGATCCTTATCATCTGCACGCAAAATGGCAAACGGGATCTCATAGTCCTTCGTGCTAAGCGGCGATACTGCTGTCTCTATCTCCTGTTTTTTCACAACAACCCCGTTTTTCTGTAAAACTGCCACACAGCGGAACCGGTCGGTATTTGCAAACAGGTTTTTATTTACAACGGTAAACTTCCCTTCCTTTTCAAACAGAATACTGATATTCTGGTAATTGAATTTCACTTCCTGCATCTTCGGGGACGGATCTCGGTCTCCGCCATAGCAGATTCCATTTCCACTGAAATTATAATCCGTCGGACGCTCTAAGAAATCGCCGCCGTATGCCTGAAAATCTTTTCCATAGCGGTCTTTTTTCAAGATGGACTGGTCAATGTAATCCCAGATAAAACCGCCCTGATATCTCGGTTCCGTATCGGTCAGATCCGTGTATTTGTGCATGGCACCACAGGAATTTCCCATCGCATGTGTATATTCACACATAATAAACGGTTTTTCCTTATGCTCAGCGAGGAATTTTTTCACATTTTCCACGCTCGTATACATCTGGCTTTCCATATCGCTGGTCGCCTCATATCTGCGGTCATTGAAAATTCCCTCATAATGAACCAGACGGTATGGATCTAAGGCACGGAATTTTTCGGACATGTCAAAAATTACTTTTCCGCCGTAAGATTCATTTCCGACTGACCAGATCAGAACTGCCGGATGGTTTTTATCTCTCTGGTAACAGGAATTGACGCGGTCAAGCATCATCGGTTCCCAGTCCATGTTGTCCCCCGGAACGATCGTATCTTTCGGCACAGAACCATGCATCGCGGCATCCCATGAACCGTGTGATTCGAGATTGTTTTCCGCGATCATATAGAGTCCGTACTCATCGCAGAGATCATATATAATGGAAGCATCCGGGTAGTGGCAGGTGCGGATCGCATTAATGTTGTTCTGTTTCATCGTAACGATGTCTTTTAAAACCTCTTCCCTTGTCACTGCACGTCCTGTTTTGGAACTGAACTCATGACGGTTGACACCCTTAAATACAATGCGCTTTCCATTTAATGTCATGATACCGTCTTTCATTTCAAAACGGCGGAATCCGATTCTTTGGCTGACAAGCTCGCTTCTCTCCCCGTTTTGATCAAACATTCGATCGTAAGCGTGTATAAATTCGGGATCTCCGCACTCCACAGATCCGGTTTTTTCACCTCTTTTTCAAAATGAACTTCCCCCTCAGAGACTGGCAGCTCCTCAGAGAAAATAATCTGTTCTTCTTTTTCTTCCATAACGGAATAATTTCTGCTGCCGGTCAGGGTCAGTCTTGCTTTTCCCTCGCCGCGCATCTGCATTGTGACAAGAAGATCTGCATTTAAAACCGCCTCATCGACAACCGGCTGCACTTTTAAATCATACACATGCACCTTTGGCATGGTATACAGATAAACCGAACGGAAAATACCGGAGAACCGGTAGAAATCCTGATCCTCGCACCAGCTTGAAGAAGTCCACTTAAACACCTGGACTGCCAGCTTATTTTCGCCCTCTTTTACATACGGGGTAAGATCAAAATCTGACGGGGTGAAACTGTCCTCACTATATCCGACATAATGACCGTTTAACCACAGTGCAAAACCGCTCTCCACACCCTGAAAAGAAATATAAAGCCCGTTTTTTCTAAAACCTTCCGGCAGTGTAAAATATTTTACATAGCTTGCCACCGGATTAAATTCACTCGGCACTGCGTCGCGCCACACATCTTCCCTTCCATCCCACGGGTACTGAATGTTTACATACTGCGGGATATCATAGCCCTCCATCTGGATATGCGCCGGTACACGGATATCCTCCCAGCATTTGCAGTCAAACGTTTCTGCCTCAAAACCGTTTACGGTCTGCGTATAATTTCTCGCATAATGGAATTTCCAGATACCATCCAGTAATAACCGGAAGCTGCTCTTTTTTTCTTCTGCTTCTGTTTCATTCGCATATGCCACATGATCGGAGTGTGTTGCCATGCAGTTTTCCTTAAAAAACTTCGGATCATGGATCTTTTTTATTTCGAATGACATGTCATGTCCTCCTTATCTTTTTCTTATCTCCATTTTAACGAAAAAATGCGCATTTTGCATCTGTATTTCAACACAAAACACGCATTTTCGCCCATTTATTTACCAGCCCTTCAACGCGGAAATATTATAATTCAGCAGCTTTCTCTCATAATTTTCCGGACTGATCTTCCACTGATACGGAGATGTATTCAGATATTTTTTGAAGTTCCGGTTAAATGTGGATGTCGTGGTAAATCCTACTTTCTGGGCGACCACATCCATCGGGTCATTTGTCTTTTTCATGATATCACAGGCTTTCTGCACCCGCATCAGATTGATGTAATCCATCGGTGACATATTCATATAAGATTCAAAGACTCTTCTGAAATGTGTCTCACTCATATGGCTTGCCTTTGCAAGTTCCTCGACACGGATATTGTTTGCATACTCTAACCTTACATAATCAAGTGCCGCCGTGATCTGGGAAACACCTGTCTTTTTCTTTACTTCATTCTCCGAGACATCGCTCTCACACATGCGGAGCAATTCAGCAAAAAAAGCGATCAAAAGACCTCTGACACAATCATTAAAATGATTTTTTTTCTGTCTCATTTCATCCATGAGCATCTTCACAAGAACGGAAATTCCGCGGTTTTCCCACTCATGGAAAAATAAAGCCTTACGATTGATCATCTGCAATACTTTTTTTTGCATGACAGCATTATCCGGATATAATTCCTGGATCATGACCATCGGATCAAAAAATAAATATTCCCAATAGCTTGGTCCCTCCGCAATGTCACTGATCGTCACATGCGGGTAATTCTGTGGAATAATACTGACCATTGCCGGTTCATAACGTTTTGTCTCTTCATTTAAGATCAACTCGCCGGTACCGTTTTTACAATATCCGATTTCCATGAGATTGTGAAAATGAAGATTACTTTCATCATGTCCGTAATCACGAATCCAGTTGTCTCCTAAAAGTGCCAGAACATATTCACCCTGCGGAACTTCGTAAAACCTCAATTCCATTGTGTCTTTTTTC
>ENA-OQDM01000300-OQDM01000300.1-human-gut-metagenome-genome-assembly--contig:-NODE-300-length-32373-cov-2.025957_pt1 | contig 32373 bp, 33 predicted proteins | sample MGYA00242772_ERZ504605 | MGnify/ENA primary metagenome ERZ504605 (study PRJEB26092, sample SAMD00036348) | human gut metagenome | host: Homo sapiens | study: EMG produced TPA metagenomics assembly of... | reverse complement strand
TTGGGGCATTGTTCACCGCCAAATAGTCCGAACTGATCGTAGGCTTCTCCATAGAAAGAAGTTCCTTGACATAATTCCTTTACCCAGGCGATTTCCCCCTGGTTTTCGGAAAGGTGAGACTGTACCGGGAGACAGTAAGCTTGCTGGATTTCTGCCAGTCTGGACATAAGTTCGTCACTGCAGGAAGGGGTAAAACGAGGGGTGAGAATCGGTTTGACGTTCTCATATTTTCCTGCAATATCATTTAGCCAGCGGACAGTATCCGTTGCAGAAACAACAGCACTTGCCTCCTGGAGAGCCAGGGAGCCGTTGCGGTCCATATTTACCTTTCCGATGAAGGTCTTGAGACCGGTTTTCTCCATCAGGTCCATCAGAAGTTCTGTTGCATCTACATGTAAAGTGCCGAAGATAGAAGCACGTGTGGTTGCACTGTGTTTTATATCGTCGGTGAAGATGGAATAGGCTTTCTCTGCGTAATTTAGATCGGCATATCTGGCTTCTTCCGGAAATGTGACGGTATTCAGCCAGTCCAGCAGTTCGAGATCCATGTACATACCATGAAATGCATATTGTGGGGCATGCAGATGGAGGTCATTCATTCCCGGGACAATCAGACAATTGTTGAAATCTTCACAGGGAATGCCGTGAAACTGCTCTGGAAGCTGTGGATAGACACCGATTGTCAGGCCATTCTGGCAGACGAGATAAGCGTCTTCAAGGCAGGTCAGATGACTGGAATCTGTACTGAAGCATACAGCGCCTCTGAGTGCAAATGTGGTTGGCTTTTTTGTCATATGAGTTACCTCCTTTTGGCTGTTGGAACTTGTCCGCAGGCAAAAAAAATACCGAATATTTTTGCCCGACGAGTTACTGTGACCAGTAACACTTATAGGCAACTATTACGGTAGTTGGTAGAGACGTCCAACCAATTATGGACCTATATAAGCTTTGTGGTGTTGTTTATAAAATAATTATAAAATAGGAATAGTTTTCTGTCAAATGTAAATTCATAACTTACATGGAGAATATTGCGTGAAAAATTTGTACAAAATGTTGCAGGATACCATGAGCAGGCGGATAAAAATTCCGGCGGCCTGAAAATCAGACTGCCGGAATATAAGAATGCAATTATTTATTATTTTTGTTTTTCTCTACTTCCAGTAATTTCATAGCACGAACTTTGAGCGGAAGACCAAAGAGGGTGATGAATCCGTCTGCATCATGGTGATCATACATATCACCTGTTGTAAAGGATGCAAGAGATTCGTTGTACAGGCTGTATGGAGAAGTTGTACCGGCTTTGATGATGTTTCCTTTGTAAAGTTTGAATTTAACTTCACCGGTTACATATTTCTGTGTGGATTCTACGAATGCCTGGATTGCTTCGCGAAGTGGTGTGAACCATTTTCCTTCGTATACAACCTGAGCAAACTGGCTGCCGAGTTTCTTCTTGGCTTCCATTGTGTCACGGTCAAGGATCAGTTCTTCCAATTGTTCGTGAGCTGCCATCAGAATTGTTCCGCCAGGAGTTTCGTATACACCACGGGATTTCATGCCAACAACACGGTTTTCTACGATATCAATGATACCGATTCCGTTTTCGCCGCCAAGACGGTTCAGTTCAGTGATGATCTCGGAAACCTTCATTGCTTTTCCGTTGAGAGTTTTCGGAACACCTTCTTCGAAAGTCATAGTTACTTCTGTTTCTTTATCTGGCGCTTTTTCAGGAGTTACACTTAAAACAAGCATGTCATCATAGTTTGGAGCCAGGGAAGGATCTTCCAGTTCCAGACCTTCATGGCTGATGTGCCATAAGTTACGGTCACGGCTATAACTGTGGCTTGCATCAAACGGAAGATTGATTCCATGAGCCTGACAGAATGCGATCTCATCTTCACGGGACTGCATGGTCCATACGTCTGTCATTCTCCAAGGAGCGATGATCTTGATATCCGGCGCAAGTGCTTTGATACCAAGTTCGAAACGAATCTGGTCATTACCTTTACCGGTTGCACCATGGCAGATAGCAACAGCGTTTTCTTTACGTGCAATTTCAACAAGTTTCTTGGCAATTGCCGGACGTGCCATAGAGGTACCAAGCAGATATTTATGTTCGTATACAGCACCTGCCTGTACACAAGGCATTACATAATTGTCACAGAAATCATCAACAATATCTTCAATATATAATTTGGAAGCTCCGGAAAGTTTGGCTCTTTCATCCAGTCCATCCAATTCGTTACCCTGTCCGCAGTTTACGCAGCAGCAGATAACTTCATAATCAAAGGTTTCTTTCAGCCACGGAATCAGTGCTGTGGTATCAAGACCGCCTGAATAAGCAAGTACAACTTTTTCTTTCATAATGTGATCCTCCTGAAAATGATTTTCTGCCACTTGGCAGATACATGAATATTTGATATTATAAAAGGTAAAGATTCATACGCTGATTTGATAAAGTGTTGAATCTTCATGCTATGTCGGGCTTCGACAAAAGATAATATACAACAATTTTTATAAATATGCAATACCAATATGCAAAAAAGTTAAAGATTTTTTTGCATAAAAATGCACATTTAAATAGGAAGAAACCAATAAAAATACATAAATTCAAGAAAAAAGAATGTAAAATCCATAAAAATTACGTATTGCATATTATGCATAAAAGATGTATAATTGTTACATCTTATGAGAGAACATTCCGATTTCAGGAGGAGAGAAAAATGATCAAAGCAGGAATTATCGGAGCGACTGGTTATGCAGGAAATGAACTTGCAAGACTGCTCCTTGGACATAAAGAAGTAGAAGTGGCATGGTATGGTTCAAGAAGCTATATTGATCAGAAATATGCAGATGTTTATCAGAACTTTTTCAAACTGGTAGATGCAAAATGTATGGATGACAATATGGCTGCACTTGCGGATGAGGTAGATGTGATTTTTACTGCAACACCACAGGGGCTTTGTGCATCTCTTGTAAATGAAGAGATCCTTTCCAAAGCCAAGGTGATTGATCTGAGTGCGGATTTCCGTATTAAAGATGTAAAGAAATATGAAAAATGGTATGGCATCGAGCACAAAGCTCCACAGTTTATTGATGAGGCTGTTTACGGATTGTGTGAGATCAATCGTGAGGATATTAAGAAAGCAAGACTGATCGCTAATCCGGGATGCTATCCGACATGTTCGACATTATCAATCTATCCACTTCTCAAAGAAGGACTGATCGATCCGAATACGATCATCATTGATGCAAAATCCGGTACATCAGGAGCAGGAAGGGGGGCAAAGGTTCCGAACCTTTACTGTGAAGTAAATGAGAACATCAAGGCGTATGGTGTAGCGACTCACCGTCATACACCGGAGATCGAGGATCAGCTGGGATATGCATGCGGTCAGGAGGTTCTGATCAATTTTACGCCACATCTGATTCCGATGAACAGAGGAATTCTGGTGACCGCATATGCTTCTCTGAAGAAAGAAGTTTTCTATGAAGAAGTAAGGGCCGCTTATGATAAATATTATGCAGATGAAACATTCATCCGTGTTCTGGACAAGGATGTATGCCCGCAGACAAAATGTGTAGAGGGCAGCAACTACGTAGATGTCAACTTCAAGATTGACCTGAGAACCAGACGTGTCATTATGATGGGTGCGATCGACAATCTTGTAAAAGGTGCAGCAGGACAGGCTGTACAGAATATGAACCTGATGTTCGGTTTCGATGAAGCGGAAGGTCTTCATCAGATTCCGATGCTTCCGTAAAGAAACAAGAACACAGGGATATTCCATATGACGAGGAGGAATATATTATGAAGATCATTACAGGTGGAGTTACAGCAGCAAAAGGTTTTCAGGCAGCATCCACAGCTGCGGGAATCAAATATCAGGGAAGAACTGATATGGCAATGGTATATAGTGAGAAACCGTGTGTGGCAGCAGGTACTTTTACGACAAATATTGTGAAGGCAGCACCGGTAAAATGGGATCAGGAGATTGTTTATCAGCATCCGAGTGCCCAGGTGATCATCTGTAACAGTGGTATTGCCAATGCATGTACCGGTGAAGAGGGATTCAGTTACTGCCGGGCCACTGCAAAAGCAGCAGCGGAAACTTTGAATGTGGATGAAAACAGTGTACTGGTAGCATCTACAGGTGTTATCGGTATGCAGCTTCCAATCCAAAAACTGGCGGATGGTGTCAAAGCAATGGCACCGAAGCTTCAGGGAACTCTGGAAGCCGGAAACGAAGCGGCAAAAGCAATCATGACTACAGATACAAAGGAAAAAGAAGTTGCAGTACAGATTGAAGTCGGTGGAAAGACAGTTACCATTGGCGGCATGTGCAAAGGTTCCGGAATGATCCATCCAAATATGTGTACCATGCTTGGGTTTGTCACTACAGATGCGTGCATTTCCAAACAGCTTCTGCAGGAAGCATTAAGCCAGGATGTTAAGGATACGTATAACATGGTATCCGTTGATGGTGATACTTCTACAAATGATACTGTTCTTTTACTTGCAAATGGAATGGCGGAGAATCCGGAGATCAATGAGAAGAATGAAGATTATCAGAAATTCTGCGAGGCTTTGAATTATATCAATACCACACTTGCAAAGAAAATTGCCGGTGACGGTGAGGGAGCAACTGCACTGTTTGAGGTCAGGATCATTGGAGCAGAGAGTAAGGAACAGGCAGTAACTTTAAGTAAATCCATCGTTACTTCTTCTCTTACAAAGGCTGCAATCTATGGACATGATGCAAACTGGGGAAGAATTCTCTGCGCAATGGGATATTCAGGCGCACAGTTTGATCCGGAAAAAGTAGACCTGTATTTTGAAAGTAAAGCAGGTAAGATTCAGATCATTGAAAATGGTGTGGCAGTTGATTACAGTGAAGAAGAAGCAACCAAGATCCTTTCTGAAGATGCAGTGACGGCAATCGCTGATGTAAAGATGGGGGACTGTACAGCAACTGCATGGGGCTGTGACCTTACTTATGATTATATTAAGATCAATGCGGATTACAGGTCATAACAGGTTTTAGAATATATAATGAGGAGAAATAAAAATGGTAAATCAGAAATATCTGGACAAGGCCGAGACTCTTATTGAGGCTCTTCCTTATATACAGCGTTTTAATCGTAAGATCGTAGTAGTAAAATATGGTGGAAGTGCCATGCTGGATGAAGAACTGAAGGCAAATGTCATTAAAGATGTTGTTCTTCTGAAACTGATCGGATTCAAACCGATCATCGTTCATGGCGGTGGTAAGGAAATTAGCCGCTGGGTGAACAAAGTCGGCATGGAACCGCGTTTTATCAATGGCCTTCGCGTAACAGACAAGGATACCATGGAAATTGCAGAAATGGTTCTTGCAAAGGTAAATAAAGAACTGGTTACTCTGGTGGAATCTCTTGGTGTGCAGGCAGTCGGTATCAGCGGAAAAGACGGTGGACTGCTTCAGTGCCACAAGAAACTTTCCAATGGAGAGGATATTGGATATGTTGGTGATATCGAAAAAGTAAATCCGAGGTTCTGCAGGATCTTCTGGAAAGAGATTTCCTTCCGATCGTATTTCCGATTGGTTATGACACAAACTTTGATTCTTATAATATCAATGCAGATGATGCAGCATGTGCGATCGCAGAAGCAGTACATGCAGAAAACTTGTATTCCTCTCTGATATTGAAGGGGTATACAAAGACAAAGATGATCCGAACACACTGATTTCTGAGCTGCATGTACATGAAGCAGAAAAACTGATCAGCGAAGGTTATGTAGGAGGCGGAATGATTCCGAAACTGCAGAATTGTATCGATGCGATCGAAGAAGGGGTAAACAGAGTACATATTCTGGATGGACGCATTCCACACAGCCTTCTTCTGGAAATCTTTACAAATAAAGGTATCGGTACTGCTATTTTGAGAGAGGACGGGGAGAAATACTACGATGAGCATGAATGAACAGATGAATCATGCAGAAGAAAGCATTCTGCATACATATAACCGTTTTCCGGTCATGTTTGACCATGGAGAGGGATGCTACCTCTATGACACAGAAGGCAAAAAATATCTTGATTTTGCTGCCGGAATTGCAGTAAATGCACTGGGATATCATTATCCGGGATATGATGACGCACTCAAGAGTCAGATCGACAAGCTGACACATATTTCAAATCTCTATTACAATGAACCAATGAGTGAAGCGGGAGAGAAACTGATCAAAGCCAGTGGACTCAGTAAAGCATTCTTTACAAACAGTGGTACAGAGGCAATTGAGGGCGCTCTCAAGGCTGCACGTAAATATTCTTATACCAAATATGGCAAAGAAGCAGGAAGATTTGAGATTATCGCGATGAATCATTCCTTCCATGGCAGAAGCATGGGAGCTCTTTCTGTAACAGGAACAGAACATTACAGAGAGCCATTTGAACCACTGATCGGCGGTGTGAAGTTTGCAGACTTCAATGATCTGGAGAGTGTGAAGGCACAGATTACAGATAAAACCTGTGCAGTCATTACAGAAGTCGTACAGGGTGAAGGAGGAATTTATCCGGCTCAGAAGGAATTCCTGGAGGGTCTTCGCGCACTTTGCGACGAAAAGGACATTATTCTGATCTTTGATGAGATTCAGTGCGGCATGGGACGCACCGGATATTATTTTGCATGGCAGTCTTATGGTGTACAGCCAGACGTGATGACGTGCGCCAAAGCACTTGGGTGCGGTGTTCCGGTTGGAGCTTTCGTTCTTGGTGAAAAAGCAGCAGCAGCGTCTCTGGTGCCGGGAGACCATGGTACAACTTATGGTGGAAATCCTTTCGTATGTGCAGCAGTCAGCAAGGTATTTGATATCTTTGAACAGGATAACATTCTTGCACATGTGCAGGAACTTACACCATATCTTGAGGAAAAACTGGATGCACTTGTGGATAAATGCCCGATTGTTGCAGCGCGTCGTGGAAAAGGTTTTATGCAGGGACTGGTGATCGAAGGTACGACAGTTGGAAGTGTTGTAACAAAAGCACTTGCGAATGGACTTCTTGTGATCTCGGCAGGGAGTGATGTGCTTCGCCTCGTTCCTCCGCTTGTTATCACAAAAGAACATATCGATGAAATGATCGAGAAATTAGAAAAGAGCCTGGCTTAATGCCGGGCTCTTGCCTGTTCTGAAAAATTCTTAAATTCTGTACAGTTCTGTACCATTCACTTCATAATGATTATTTCATACTGTCGAGATCAATATGTTTCTTGATCGCTGCAAAACTTTCGCTGCTGATCACATGTTCGATCTTGCATGCATCGCTTGCTGCAACAACCGGATTAACGCCAAGCTTCTCAAGCCACTCGGAAAGGAAAAGATGACGCTCGTAGATTTTCTCTGCGGTAGCAAGACCGGATTCTGTCAGATAAAGATATCCTTCCGGAGATACAGTGATCTGATCTGTCTCGCGGAGCTTCTTCATTGCGACGCTGACGCTGGATTTTTTGAAACCAAGCTCAGCGGCAACATCTACAGAACGCACGACAGGATGTGACTTGCTTAAGATAAGAATTGTTTCAAGATAGTTTTCGGCGGATTCGTTTGTATGCATCCATTACACCCCAATTTCTGTTCATGATCTAATGGAAAATGATTTCTCATTTCTCATTTAATTGCTTTAAAATTTAAGATTTTCACTCAAATTTATAGTATTTCTATAATATCATATTTTATAGCCAGGGACAACAAAAATGCATAAATACACTTATAAATAATTGTATAAAAGTTACTGTGAACAGTAACATATAAAACCGATAAAATTCAGAGATGCAGAAGTTCCTTGAGCCAAACATTGGTTATATACTACAAATATAAGTTTGAAATAACGGATTGAAGTTATACATAACAAATGATAGTTTTATTAAACGAAAAAAAGTACTTGACAGCTCACAAACGTTAGCATATACTAACCCATGTAAGAAAAAGTAAATGGTGTTTAACTGTGAACTTTTTTTGATAAAGAAAATAATTCTCAATAAAGACTATAAAAGAAAGTGAGCTGATACATATGATGCCTATCACAATGGCTGGAATCGGAGAAAAATGTAAGATTCAGAAAATAGGTGGAAACGAAGAAACAAGACGTTTTCTGGCGAATCTTGGATTTGTCAATGAGGCTGAAGTGAGTATCGTTTCTGCAATTGGCGGAAATGTGATCGTGAACATCAAAGATGCACGTGTAGCAGTTAATTCAGATATGGCAAAGCACATATTTATATAAATTTTATAACGGAAAGGAGACAGAACGATGACTTTAGGTGATGCAAAAGTTGGAAGTACCGTTGTTGTAACAAAGATTGAAGGAGACAGCGCGTACAAACGTCGTATCATGGACATGGGAATCACAAAAGGAAGCGAACTGTATATCAGAAAAGTTGCTCCGCTTGGAGACCCTGTAGAGATCACTGTTAGAGGTTATGAGTTATCTGTAAGAAAGAACGATGCTCAGTGCGTACAGGTAAAGTAAGTACGCGGTAGTGTTCTGTAAGAACTATTATGAAAAAATGCAACTGTGGAGAAGAACGCAGTTACAATAAGAGGGATTAAGGAGGTAAGAAAAAATGGCAATTAAGATTGCACTTGCCGGCAACCCGAACTGTGGTAAAACAACAATGTTCAACGCATTAACGGGCGCTAACCAGTACGTAGGAAACTGGCCGGGAGTTACTGTAGAGAAAAAAGAAGGTAAATTAAAGGGAAAGAAAGGAAAGGGCGAAGACATTATCGTAACGGACCTTCCTGGTATTTATTCCCTTTCACCATACACACTGGAAGAAGTAGTCAGCCGTGACTATGTCCTCAAAGAGAATCCAGATGTGATCATTGACCTTGTCGATGCAACAAATATCGAGCGTAACCTGTATCTGACCACTCAGCTGATCGAGACAGGTGTTCCGGTTGTTATTGCACTGAACATGGCTGATCTTCTTGAAAAAAGAGGAATCAAGATTGACACCAAGCGTCTTTCCATGCTGCTTGACTGCCCGATCATTGAGACATCTGCGCTGAGAGGGGAAGGCCTTGACAAACTGATCGACGAGGCTGTCAAAGTTGCAAAGAGCAGCAAAGTTGATCTTCCAAAAGAAATCTTCTCCAAAGATATGGAAGCAGCTATCGACGAAGTAAAAGGTGTTCTTCCTACATCTGTTACAGATGATAAGAAGAGATGGTATGCGGTTAAGTTCCTTGAGAATGATGAAAAAGTAAAAGAGGCTATGAAGCTTTCTGCTTCCGGACAGTCTCTGGTTGATACAAAACGTCAGGAACTTGAAAAACAGCATGACGATGACATGGAAAGTATCGTAACAGACGAAAGATACAAATTCATCCAGAAGATCGTTAATACGACGGTTAAAAAAGCAAAAGATAAACTGACTGTATCCGATAAGATCGACCGTATCGTTACCAACCGTATTCTTGGTATCCCGATCTTTGTTGCAGTTATGTGGCTTGTATATTATGTGTCCGTAACAACAGTCGGAACATTCGTAACAGACTGGACAAATGATGTATTTGTAGTAGCCATTCAGGACTTCTTTACAAACATCCTTACCAGCATCGGTGCCGGTGACCTGGTAATGGGACTTGTAGTTGATGGTATCATCGGTGGTCTTGGTGCAGTACTTGGATTCGTTCCTCAGATGGCAATTCTGTTCCTGTTCCTGTCCATCCTTGAAGACTGTGGTTACATGGTACGTATTGCATTCGTTATGGACCGTGTATTCCGTCACTTCGGACTTTCCGGTAAGAGCTTCATTCCGCTTCTGATTTCTTCAGGATGCGGTATCCCTGGAATCATGGCTTCCAAGACCATCGAACAGGACAATGACAGACGTCTTACTATTATGACAGCAACATTTATTCCTTGTGGTGCCAAACTTCCGGTTATCGCTCTTATGGGTGGTGTAATCGCTGGTGAAACTGCAGGATATGCAGAGAGCTCCTTTATCGCTCCTCTGATGTACTTCATCGGAATCGTAGCTGTACTTGTAGCAGCAATCATTCTTAAGAAGACAAAACCGTTCTCCGGTAAACCGGCTCCGTTCGTAATGGAGCTTCCACAGTATCATATTCCGCAGGTTAAAACAGTTCTCCTTCATGTATGGGAAAGGCTGAAAGGCTTCATCATCAAAGCTGGTACAATCCTGTTCCTTGCCTGCGTAGTAATGTGGTTCCTTGGTGGATTTGGATTCACAGATGGTGGATTCGGTATGGTAGAAGACAGCGCAGACAGCCTTATGGCAGCAATCGGTGGTGTGATCGCTCCGATCTTTGCTCCACTTGGATTCGGTGAATGGCAGCCGGTAGCAGCTTCTATCTCCGGTTTTACAGCAAAAGAAGCTATCGTATCTACAATGGGTGTCCTGGCTAACGTAGCTGGTGATACAGAAGATGCAGTAAACGTTGCAGCAGGTGTTGCAAGCTGGTTCCCGACAGGAATCGCAGCTTTCTCCTTCCTGATGTTCAACCTTCTTGATTCTCCTTGCCTTGCAGCTATTGCAACTATGGCAAAAGAAATGAACGACAGAAAATGGTTCTGGTTCGCAATTCTTTTCCAGAACATCTTTGCTTACGTTGTTTGCCTCTGCTTCTATCAGATTGGTTCCTTTGTAACTGGTGGAGCATTCGGTTTCGGAACTGTAGTAGGATTCGTAGTACTTATTGTAATGCTGTTCCTGCTGTTCAGACCGGACCCGTACAAAGATCAGAAAGTTTATTCTAAACGTTCTGTACAGGCATAATAAAAAATGTAATAATAAGGGGGCTGGATACAGAGATGTGTCCGGCCTCTGTTTGATTCGAAACCGATGACTGGTAGTACTTGATGAAGAGAGGATGAGTGAAATGCTGGCAAATATTATTATAATGATTCTGATCCTTGGATATTGTGCATTTATCATTTATAAAAGTGTAAAGAATACCAAAGAAGGTAAACATACGGGGTGTGCCGGATGCAGTGGAAACTGTGGAAGCTGCGGTGGATGCAGCGGTGCTGCTTTTCATAAGAACACTGCGCAGTCTTCTAAGAATCGTTTGAAATAGGAGGCACTGATATGGGAAATTCAACAGGATCCACAATGTACATGTTTGGTGCGGTCATTGTTATTTATATTGTAGGAATGCTGATCTATCAGGGGGTTCAGTGGATCAAGAAAAAGAGGGAACAGAAAAAAGACGAAGAATTCAGAAGAGGTGACAAATAGTGGTAGATATAATTATAGTACTGATCGTAATTGTTTTGCTTGGGTTTGCACTGAAGGGTTCTATCAAACATTTTAAAGGAGAAAGCCCATGCTGTGGAGGCGGCGGTGGAGAGATCGTTCTCGATATTCCGGATAAAAAACTTGAGAATCCGATACTTGGAAAGAAGGTTCTCAAAATTTCCGGTATGCACTGCGAACATTGCGTAAAGGCTGTCACAGAGGCAATCAATAAGATCGATGGAGCAGCTGCAAAAGTAAATCTTTCTGAGAACGAAGCAGTCGTTTCTTATGATCGTGAACTTGATGACGAACAGCTTAGAAAAATCGTCAAGGATGCAGGGTACAGAGTCGTAAGCATCAAATAATTCATAATATAATGAAGGAAATATCATTTCCCGGATCCCGTGGCATATGAAGCTGCGGGATTTTTTCTGCGCATCTCGCAGCAAGAATGCAGAGGCATTATTGAAGTGATTTTTTGAAGTGGTTCCCTGTATAAAAAACAGATTTTCTGCATAAGCTGATAATAAAATTTGCAGACAGCTACAGGAAAATCATCTGAGCTGAGTGGAGGTTGCATTATGTGGGGATTTTTTACGGCATTGATCTCGGGAGCACTGATGAGTATTCAGGGTGTTTTTAATACAGAAGTGACGAAACAGACCAGTTTATGGGTATCAACGGGATGGGTGCAGCTCTCAGCATTTATGGTCTGCGTGCTGGCATGGATATTTACAGGAAGACAGAGTGTTTCGGCATTATGGCAGGTGGATAATAAATACACGCTTCTTGGCGGAGTGATCGGAGCATTTATTACAATTACTGTTATTCAGAGCATGGGGGCACTTGGGCCTGCAAAAGCAGCTATGCTGATCGTCATTTCCCAGTTGATCGTGGCATATGTAATTGAACTTTTGGGAATGTTTGGAACAATGCAGCAACCGTTTGAGTGGAGAAAGATTCTGGGAATGCTGATCGCGATTGCCGGCATTGTGATTTTTAAATGGGAATAATAAAGTTATCATGCACAGGAATAAATAAAGTTTCCTATTGTAAATCTACCGGGAATTCGTTAAAATAAGACATGGTTAAGTATGAGAATCGGGGAGGTCTGCCGTAATCCTACGGAGGGAAGTGAACCGAGATCATGAAAGTAAATTTTTACAGTCTGATATTGAGCATATTTTTTCTGGCAGGTTTGTCAGGAATGAGTGGATGTCAGAAAAACAAAACAGAAATAATGCTGGACGGACAGGATACTGTATCAGAATCAGAAACACAGGATGATACACAGGCTGGGAATGATGCAACAGAGGATCTGGCAGAAGCAAAAATATCAGCAGAAGCGGAGCTATCGGAAATGCCGGTGGAGACAGAGCCGGAAATGATTTTTGTGGATGTCTGCGGAGCAGTAATGAATCCGGGAGTTTATGAACTGGATGGGAGCAGCCGGATTTTTCAGGCAATAGAGGCAGCTGGTGGATTTTTGCCGGAAGCAGCGGCTTCGGCCGTGAATCAGGCACAACCGGTCAGTGACGGACAGCAGATTTATGTACCTACGCAGGAAGAAGCGGAAGAGGGAGCTTTACCTGCGGCAATACAGCCGGCGGATCCGGGATCTGAGACAACAGATGCAAATGGTGTAGTGAATATCAACACAGCAGATGCAGCTGCGCTTAAGAGCCTGTCAGGAATCGGTGATGCCAAGGCACAGGCAATTCTTACGTACAGAGAGGAACATGGTTCCTTTTCCAGTATTGAGGAGATCATGCAGGTGCCGGGAATCAAAGAAAGTACGTTTTCGGCGATAAAGGATAAAATAGCTGTGAAATAAGGAGAAAAGAATGAGCAGGAAAGTTTTAGTAGTTGATGACGAGAAACTGATCGTAAAAGGAATCCGTTTTAATCTGGAACAGGACGGTATGGAAGTTGACTGTGCTTATGACGGAGAAGAAGCGGTTGAGAAGGCAAAGGAGAATAAATACGATATTATCCTTCTGGACCTGATGCTTCCGAAGATGGATGGACTGGAAGTCTGCCAGCAGATCAGAGAATTCTCCAATGTTCCGATCGTCATGCTTACTGCAAAAGGTGAGGACATGGACAAGATCCTTGGACTGGACTACGGGGCAGATGACTATATTACAAAACCATTTAATATTCTTGAAGTAAAGGCCAGAATCAAAGCAATCATGCGTCGTGCGCGTTCTGAACATGAAGAAAAGGAAAAGGCGAAGACAATTGAAGCAGGCGATCTGAAACTGGACTGCGAGAGCCGCCGTGTATTTATTGCAGGCAAGGAAATTAATCTTACAGCAAAGGAATTTGATGTGCTGGAGCTTCTCGTATTCAATCCGAACAAGGTATACAGTCGTGAAAATCTTCTGAATATTGTCTGGGGATATGAATATCCGGGAGATGTCAGAACCGTTGATGTACATATTCGGCGTCTTCGTGAAAAAATCGAGGCTAATCCCAGTGAGCCTAAATATGTACACACCAAATGGGGCGTAGGATATTACTTCCAGGCATAACCCATGGTAACGAAAAAAAAGACAAAGTTTTTTAAGAGTCTGCGTTTTCGGATACTGGTCATACTGCTCATACTGGGAATTGTGCCAAGTGTTATCGTAACACAACTCATGATCAGTAATTATGAAAAACAGGCAATTGAAGTAAAGGTAAGTGAGGTCAGTACACAGTGTGCGATTCTGTGTAATCAGATCATCAAAGAAAATTATCTCAATGACTCCAGCTCACAGTCTGTGAACAGCAAGCTGGAGTTGTTGTCTAATGTATATGGCGGAAGAATGGTGATTGTAGACAGAGATCTGAAAGTAGTTGCAGATACCTATCATGTAGATGAAGGACGGACGCTGATCTCACCAAAGGTCGTGAAGTGTTTTAAGAACGGAGAAGTCACAAATTACCGCAGATACGGGCAGATGCTGGAAATGGCTGTTCCCGTAAAGAGCGCGGATGTCCCGCAGATTCAGGGAGCCATGCTTGTAAATATTTCAATCAGTGACATTATGGCAACGGTGGGAGAGCAGGAACAGATGGCGATGCTGCTCACAGGAATTATCGTTGCATTGTCTGTATTGCTTGCCTATGGCCTTTCTACGATTCTGGTCAAACCGCTGGCCAGTGTTACCAAATCCATCGAAGATCTTACTGACGGATATCAGAAAGATGAGATTTCAGTTCCGGATTATACAGAAACAGAGCTTATTACGGATGCATTCAATAAGATGCTTGCACGTATGAAAGTACTGGATGAATCAAGATCAGAGTTTGTTTCCAATGTATCGCATGAACTGAAGACACCAATGACTTCCATGAAGGTTCTGGCAGATTCCCTTGTCGGACAGGAAGGAGTTCCGGAAGAACTTTATCAGGAATTTATGCGTGACATTACAGCGGAGATTGACAGGGAAAACCGTATTATTACCGATCTTCTGACTCTGGTAAAAATGGACAAGAAATCTGCAGATCTTCAGATCAGTCATATGGATATCAATCAGCTTCTGGAGGATATTCTCAAACGTCTGCGTCCGATCGCGGACAAACGCAATATTGACCTGATCCTTGACAGTTTCCGTCCTGTGGAAGCGGATGTGGATGAACTGAAATTTACATCTGCGATCAGTAACCTTGTTGAAAATGCGATAAAATACAATGTAGATGATGGCTGGGTACGTGTGTCACTTGACGCAGATCATAAGTTTTTCTATGTTACGGTAGCAGATTCCGGTATGGGTATCCCAGAGGATTCCATCGACCGTATTTTCGAGAGATTTTATCGTGTGGACAAATCACATTCCAGAGAGATCGGAGGAACCGGTCTTGGACTTGCGATAACAAGAAGTACGATTGCCATGCATCATGGTGTGATCAAAGTATTCAGCAGAGAAGGGGAAGGAACTACATTCTCAGTTCGTGTCCCGTTATCTTATATTCCGTAGGAGGTGCCGGATGAAGAAATATATAAGAGTACTTCTTCTGGCAGCACTGGTTTGCAGTTTACTTGCCGGATGCAGTATTGAGACAAAAAGCAGTAAGGATTCGCAGGATGAGAGTAAGTACCATCTGTATTATCTGAACGAGAGTGAGACGGTTCTCAGAGAAGAACCATATTCACCCGGAGAAGAGACGGCAGATTTTATGGTAAAAGATCTTATGCAGAAGCTTGGGAGCAAAGATGCACCGGATGGGGAAATCAGCCTTCTTCCAGAAGATGTTTCCATCAATTCTTATGAAGTGCAGAAAGATCTGCTTGTCATAGACATCAGTAAAGAATACTCAAAAATGAGCAAGATCCGGGAGGTTATGACACGCGACGGAGTTGTGCAGACATTTTTGCAGATTCCGGATATTCATAAAGTCCAGTTTACAGTTGGAGGTCAGCCGCTGACCAACTCGCGAAATCAGGAAGTTGGAGAGATGACTTCAGATACATTTGCACAATATACCGGAAAAGACAAAGAAAGCTATCGTTATGATACTTTTACACTGTTATTTTTATGGATAAAAAATGGAAAAAATCTGGTGAAAGAAACCAGAAATGTATATTATCGAAGATCTCTTCCAAAAGAACGTGTCGTGCTTGAACAGCTTGCGAAGGGACCGATGGAAGAAGGGCATTATGCAACAATACCAGACAGTTCTCTGGTTTTGAGTGTGATTACAGCGGACAGGATCTGCTATATTAACATGAACAGTACTTTTCGTGATGAAACACCTGAAGTAGGAGGAAATATCTCTATTTACTCGGTTGTGAATTCTATTATAGATTCCTGTGATGTTGACAGGGTTCAGATATCTATTGAAGGAAGTACGGAGGGGAACTTCCAGGATAGCCTGCCGTTATACAAATTTTATGAAAAAAACGAAGATTTAATTGCACAGGACGAGGAACCAAAGTAGTCCTGATGCAGTAATGCCGCAGGTGGAATAGCCTGCGGTGTTCTATATACAGAAAGGAAGGCTTATGAAAAGACGCCCGGTGTGTCTTGTATGCCTAATCCTGATGTTTTGTATATGGTTGATGGATCTGGCGGGATTTGCACGGATCAGTGGAAATCCTTTGCCGGAATCTGTACAATTATATATTGAAAAACATCCGGAAGCTGTCATCTGCGGGGAGGTGCAGCAATATCAGGCTACGGAATATTCTCTTTCTGCCTATCTTAAACATGTCTGTCTGATCGTCGGATCAGAACAAATTCCCATAAAAAATTTAAGAGTATTTTTAAAATCGAATAAAGAGTTCCCGATTGGAACCACTGTTAAGATTTCGGGAAAACTGGAAGAAATTCCTGAGCCACGAAATCCTGGAGAATTTGATTCCAGGCAATTCTACGCCTGTCAGAAAATCTACTATTTTATGAAAAACGGTGCGGTTCTGGCATGGAGCAGCAAATATTCCAGATATGGTCAGTTTATGCAGAATCTGAAAAGTAAGATAATGCAGACGCTGGATATTGCGGCAAAGGAAGATGCCGGTATTTTTGAAGCAATGCTGCTTGGTGAGAAAGATAACCTAGAAGATGAAGTTAAGATTCGTTACCAGATGGCGGGGATTATTCATATACTGGCAATTTCCGGACTTCACATCAGTGTACTGGGGATTGGATTTTTTGATCTGCTGAAAAGAGCCGGATTTGGAAATGTGTCTGCCGGGATGGTGGTGCTCAGTGTTCTTCTGCAATATGGAATCCTCACCGGGGAAAGTGTTTCTGCCATGCGGGCGGTAGGCATGTTTCTGTTGGCGGTTGGTGCAAGAATCGCAGGAAGAACCTATGATCTGCTGACGGCGCTGGCAGTGTCGGCGGTCCTTTTACTTCTGGATGCACCTGCAAATCTGTACAACAGTGGATTTTGGCTGTCGTTTGGGGCTGTTGCCGGACTTGGTGTAGTGGCACCGGTATTGGCAGGATGCATTAGAGTGGAGAATCGTCTGGCGGCATCCGTTATGAAAACACTGGTATCTTCGATAGCTGTGCAGATGACGACTTTTCCGATCATGCTGCGAATCTATGGAGAGATTTCGCTGGCTGGATTTTTTCTGAACCTGCTGGTGCTGCCGACAGTCAGTATAGTACTGGTCAGTGGAATTGCAGCAGTTGCGGTTGGGATGGCATCGGTCAGTGCTGCAGTTTATGTGGTGCTGCCTGGAAGAGTGCTGCTTTTTCTGTATGAGAAACTCTGCGAACTGGCAGCAGGAATTCCGTTCTGTACATGGATCGCAGGAAGTCCGGAGCTGTGGCAATGTGCCGTATATTATGTATTACTGTTTTTGGGAGTTGAAATTTTGGGAATGAGTCGGGGAACTGTCACATGGAATGGCGCAACTGGAAAAAGGGCGGGAAATCATGCATTCATGCAGGAAAAAAAGAATCATGGGGAAGGAAAAGGATGGCTGAGAAAATATCAGTTACTGTCAGGTATATCAGGAATCATGCTGATACTTGGACTGGGAATCCTCATTTATCATCCGTCTGGAAATCTGCAGATCACCTGTCTTGATATCGGACAGGGAGACTGTATTTCTATTCAGCTTCCACAGGGGCAGAATTTCCTGATCGATGGCGGCAGCAGTAACAAGAAGAATATTGCACGCTATCAGATTCTGCCATTTCTTAAAAAACGGGGGATTGGGGTGATTGATGCGATTCTGATCTCACATACGGATAATGACCATATCAGTGGTGTGCTAGAACTGTTTGATTATATGAGGACACATCTTACTTCTGTCAAGGTGAAGAACCTGATCTTACCGGAATGGACACAACCGGACGATGCATATCAGCAATTGGTGGATAAAGCGCAGGCAGCAGGCGTGAATGTACAGAAGGGAAGAAAAGGGGAACAAATTGCGCTTGGAAAAGCTTCTCTTCGATTCCTTTCACCGGATAGAGGGACTGCAGGAACAGATGCGAATGAAGACGGTATGGTCATGGAACTGACATATGGCGGTTTTGAAGGGCTGTTTACCGGTGATATCGGGACAGAGACGGAGAAAAAACTTCTGCCGGAGCTGGAAGATGTAGATTTTCTGAAAGTGGGACATCATGGCTCCAGATATTCCACCTGTCAGGAATTTCTGGATGTGGTGAGACCGGAACTTGCGGTGGTCTCCTGCTCTGCAACAAATACATATGGACATCCGTCTGGCGAGACAATAGAACGGTTGGAAGATTCCGGGCAAAAATTTGGTACACAATGAAAGAAGGGGCTGTGACAGCAGAGACCGATGGTAAGGAGGTATGGTGGATACGTTTGTGCATCCGTGAGCAGAGATACGGTATTGAGAAAAAAATCAAAATCGTCTATACTAAACAGATAATGAATAATTAATGCTGTCTGTGGATGGCATTCCGTCAGAAAACGGTATTTTTCAGGAGGTTTCGCAGGAAGTGAAAAATTTACAGGAAGACATTAAAACAGGAAAATTCAAAAATGCATATCTTCTGTTTGGTGAGGAAGCGTATCTGAAGATTCAGTACAAAGAAAAGCTGATTCATGCATTAAATCCGGATGATGATACGATGAATTTTACCAAATATGAAGGAAAAGGAATTGAGGTGCGTGAAATGATCGACCTCTGTGAGACAATGCCTTTCTTTGCAGATCATCGTGTGGTCCTTGTGGAAAACTCCGGATTTTTTAAGAATAAATGTGATGAACTTGCAGATTATATGAAGACACTGCCGGATTACCTGAGGCTGGTTTTTGTTGAAGAAGAGGTAGATAAACGAAGCCGTATGTATAAGGCGGTGAAAAACTGCGGTCGCATTGTAGAGTTTGCAAAGCAGGATGAAAAGACACTGATGCGCTGGGCGGCAGGTATTCTGGCGAGAGAAGGACGCAAGATCACGACCAGAGATATGGAACTTTTTCTGACAAAAACCGGTACGGATATGGGAAATATCCGTATGGAACTGGAGAAGCTGATCACATATACCATGGGACAGGATATTGTAACGAGAGAAGATATTGAGGAAATCTGTACAACACGGACAGAGAATAAGATCTTCGATATGGTTCGTGCAGTTACGGAGCGAAATCAGAGGAGAGCACTGGATCTGTATAATGATCTTCTGACGCTGCGTGAGCCGCCGATGAGGATACTGTTTCTGCTGTCGAAGCAGTTCCGGCAGATGTGCCTTGCAAAGAAAATGGCAGGGGAAGGGGCATCTCAGAACGAAATTGCAACCAGACTTGGCATACCGTCTTTTGTGGCAAGAAATATACTGGCCTGTGCGAGAGCTTACAGTGTTGAGGAGCTTGAACAGGCAGAAGAGGATTTTGTTGATGCGGAGGAGGCAGTGAAGACCGGAAGACTGCAGGATGTGCTGAGTGTGGAACTGTTGATAGTGAAATATAGTACTGAGAGAAAAAGATAAAAGTGTAACAGATGTGAGTAAATATAGTACCCGGAAACGGCTTCATCGTCCGGTTGTACTAGAATATAACCTGGCTGTTAAGAACGTCAAAATCGTCAGCAAACTCGCTACGCTCAGACAGAGCTTCCGATTTTGCCAACACAGCCCGAACATATTCAAGTACAACGACGAACGATTGCAGATGTTTCCGGGTACTATATTTATCCATCTGTTTTCGCTTTTATTTAATTTCTCTCCCGGGAAGGGGCGAAGGCACGGATAGTGCAACGAATTTCTTTACACCAATATACATAGGTGTCTTGACACCTAACATGTCGGGTAGTATAATCACAAATCAGAAAACATAAAAATACAAAACCCAACAGAAAATCCGGCATCAACCGGTACGAGGAAACAAAAATGAAAGAAAATTACGATGTCATTATCGTAGGAACAGGAGCCGCAGGTCTCTACTGTGCACTGAATCTGCCTTCCAGAATGAAAGTACTGATGCTGACCAAACAGCAGGCGGATCAGTCCGACTCCTTTCTGGCACAGGGCGGTATCTGCATGCTCAGAGGAGAAGAAGATTATAATGATTACTTTGAAGATACCATGCGCGCGGGCCATTACGAAAATGACGCAAAAGCAGTCGAGCTGATGATCCGTAGCTCTAACAGTATTATTCGAGATCTTTTACAGAGAAATGTTACATTTGAACGAACAGAGACGGGAGAATTGGATTTCACCAGAGAAGGAGCACATTCTCAGCCGAGAATCCTTTTCTATGAAGATATTACCGGTAAACAGATCACACAGACTCTTCTGAATCAGGCACTGACAAGAGACAATATTGAAATCTGCGAATATATGACCATGGTCGATATCATTTCCAAAGACAACGTCTGTGGCGGGGTAATCGTCATGGATGAGAAGAATGAAGTATATCCGGTCAGAGCACCATACGTTGTTCTGGCATGTGGTGGTCTCGGAGGTCTTTACAAAAACTCCACCAACTTCCCGCATATTGCAGGCGATGGACTTGGAATCGCCATGAAACATCAGGTGGTACTCGAACATCTGGATTATATACAGATTCATCCGACTACTCTTTATTCTCATAAACCAGGACGCCGTTTCCTGATTTCTGAATCTGTCAGAGGAGAAGGTGCACTTTTGTATGATAAAAACGGACAGCGTTTTACAAATGAATTGCAGCCGCGAGATCTGCTCAGCCAGGCAATCTTTGCACAGATGGAAAAAGACGGTACTGATTTTGTGTGGGAAGATATGCGTCCACTGGGAGAAGAAACCATCATGAAACATTTTCCAAATATTTTCCACAGATGTGTAGAAGAAGGTTTTGATCCGCGCAAAGAGCCGATTCCGGTCGTTCCGGCACAGCACTATTTCATGGGTGGAATCAAGGTTGACCTTGGAAGCCGTACTTCCATGAAGGGGCTGTATGCCTGCGGTGAGACAAGCTGTAATGGTGTGCACGGCAAAAACCGTCTTGCAAGCAACTCACTTCTTGAATCTCTGGTCTTTGCAAGACGCGCTGCAGATGATATCATATTTGGAAGAAAACCAGATCCGTGCAGACCGGGTAGCATAGATCTGAAACCATATGAGGACAGAGACGCAGTTCTGACTGTTTATCATGAAATGGTTTTAAATGAAATTGAAAGGATGAAGAAGAGTCATGAATGAAATTACAATGAAAATGCAGGCTGATCAGCTTATCCGTATGGCGTTGCAGGAAGATATTACAAGCGAGGATGTTTCTACAAATGCGGTTATGCCGACAGCAACAAAAGGAACCGTAGAGCTTATCGCAAAAGAAGATGGTGTAATTGCCGGACTTGACATTTATGCGAGAGTATTTACAATTCTGGATGAAAAAACAGAGATTGATTTTCACTGCAAAGATGGAGATGAAGTAAAAAAAGGTGAGTTGATGGCAACTGTAACAGGTGACATTCGAGTCCTTCTTTCCGGAGAACGTGTAGCGCTGAATTATCTGCAGAGAATGAGTGGAATTGCCACATATACCAGACAGGTTGCAAAACTTCTGGAAGGCAGCAAGGTAACTTTACTGGATACCCGTAAGACAACCCCGAACTGCCGAGTATTTGAAAAATATGCAGTAAGAGTTGGGGGCGGATGTAATCACAGATATAATCTTTCAGATGGAGTTTTACTGAAAGATAACCACATTGGTGCAGCAGGGAGTGTTACCAAAGCGGTACAGATGGCAAAAGCATATGCACCATTTGTCCGTAAGATCGAGATCGAGGTAGAAACACTGGAACAGGTAAAAGAGGCTGTAGAAGCTGGTGCGGATATCATCATGCTGGATAATATGACACCGGAAGTAATGAAACAGGCGGTTGAGCTGATCAATGGCAGAGCACAGACCGAATGCTCTGGTAATATCACAAAAGAAAATATTCAGAAGATCCGTGAAATCGGTGTTGATTTTGTTTCAAGCGGAGCTTTGACTCACTCTGCACCAATCCTTGACATTTCCATGAAAAATCTTCATGCGGTGTGAGAGGAGGAGACCTTATGAACACTGCAGAAAGACGCGGAGAAATTTTAAAGATCCTTCATAATGCAGATGCTCCGGTGGCAGCAAGAGAGCTTGCGGGAAAATTTGGTGTCAGCCGTCAGGTGATCGTGCAGGATCTGGCGGTGATAAGCTTCTACGCCGGGAATATTGTCAACAACAAAGGGGTATGTGATTCAGCAGGACAGTAGCTGCACACGGGAATTTAAAGTCCGTCACAGCCAGGATAAGGCAGCCGAAGAACTGAATCTGATCGTAGACTGTGGTGGACATGTCAAAAATATCAGTATCAGTCACAGAGTTTATGGTCGTGTCAGCGCGGAGATGGATATTCGTTCCAGACAGGATGTGAGTGAGTTTGTGCAGGCATTGCAGAACAGTCGTTCCACTGTTTTAAGTAATGCAACTTCCGGATATCATTATCATCTGGTGGAAGCCGCAAGTGAAGAACGGTTGGATCTGATTGAAGAACAGTTGAAGAAAGCCGGTTTTCTGGCTCCGCTTCAGCCATGGGAACAGAGCACAGGAAAGGGAAATATTAAATTATGACAATACAGGAAATTCAGCAGGAGATCCTGCGAATGAAAAAAGAACAGGATGTATGTATTCTGGCACATGCTTACCAGGGACAGGAAATACTGGAAGTTGCAGACTATATGGGCGATTCTTATGGACTGAGCGTGCAGGCATCCAAGAGTAACTGTAAAGGTGTTATCATGTGTGGCGTTCGTTTTATGGCAGAGACCTGTAAGGTTTTAAGCCCGGAGAAGAAAGTGTGGCTTGCCAATCCGACAGCCGGATGTCCAATGGCAGAACAGCTGGATCTGGAGAGCCTGCGTAAGTTAAAAGCAGAGCATCCGGGATATGCGGTAGTTGCTTATATCAATACGACTTCTGAACTAAAGACAGAGTGTGATGTCTGCGTGACATCTTCTTCTGCAGTACAGATCTGCAGTAAACTGGATAATGACAAGATTCTGTTTATCCCGGATCCGAACCTGGGACGTTTTGTTGCAGAGAAACTTCCGGAAAAAGAGTTTGCCTTCTACAAAGGTGGATGTCCAAGACATATTATCGTCAGCGCCCAAGATGTAGAAAAAGCAAAGAAAGCACATCCGGATGCATTGCTTCTGGTTCATCCGGAATGCCGTCAGGAAGTCGTAGAACTTGCTGATTATGTTGGTTCTACAACCGGAATCATGGAATATGCAAAGAAATCTCCGAATAAAGAATTCATCATCGGAACAGAGAACAGTATTGTGGAACATCTCCAGTTTGCATGTCCGGACAAACAGTTTTATCCGCTGTCTGTCATGCTGACCTGTATGAACATGAAGATCACAACACTGATGGATATTTACAATTGCCTGAAGGGAACCGGCGGAGAAGTGATCGAACTTCCGGAAAATGTTATGGAAGGCGCCGGACGCTGCATTCACCGTATGGTAGAACTCGGAGGGTGAATATAATAAATAAAGAAAAGTTGAGCTGCTGGAAAGGATATTTTCAGCAGCTTGTTTTATACTCGAGTTTATAAAAAGTTTCGTTGACCAGATAGTAGGTTTTTGTTAAGCTTAGAACATAAAGAACTATAGTGAAAAGGAGGGTACAGAAAAAATATTTACCTGTACAGAAGATAAAATTTTCTGGATGAAACAGAAAGTGAAAAATACATTCCGATAATTCCTTTAAGAAACAGTATTCAGAGAAGGACAGTTAGATCAAAGAACAATATCTGAAACTATATAAAACTAATAATACGAATGGAGGACGTTATCGAAATGGAAAATACACCTACAGTCCCGAATAATGAGCTGGAACAGCGTTACATAAGGTATAAAGATGTAATAAAAGAGCTTACAATCATGAATGATATCTTTATGCGGAATGTATTTAAGAAGCGTGAATGTATAGAACATGTCCTGCGTATCATAATGGAAATGAAAAATCTGCAGGTATTGGATTATACTGTCCAGAAGGATTATAAGAATTTACAGGGGAGATCTGCAATCCTTGACTGTGTGGCGCGGGATGATGTAAATAACCAATATAATGTAGAAATCCAACAGGATACAGAAGGAGCGTCACCGAAAAGAGCAAGATATCACAGTGGATTACTGGATATGAATACTTTAAATCCAGGGCAGAATTTTGAGGAATTGACAGACAGTTATGTGATCTTTATCACAAAAGATGATGTGCGGGGAAATGGATTGCCGATTTATCATGCAGATCGAGTGATTGAAGAGACCGGAGGAATGTTTGGAGATGGATCGCATATTATATACGTGAATTCTTCGATTCAGGACGAAGACACAGCTCTAGGGCGATTGATGCATGATTTGCATTGTAAGAATGCCAATGATATGTACAGTGAGGTTTTAGCAAAGCGGGTATCTGAATTAAAAGAGACAGAAACGGAGGAAAGTGTTAGTATGTGCGATGCGTTAGAGAAACTTATTCAAGAATTTGAGCAGAAAGGCGAATTACAGGGCGAAGCACGTGGAATAGCAAAGGGCGCAATAAAAAAGGCGAAAGAGACTGCGAAAGCACTTAGCCAGGAAGGCATGCCAGTACAGAAGATTGCTCAGATTCTTGGAGAAGAGGGAGAAATAGTGAGGAATTGGTTAGAGGAAGAAAAATAACTGATTAATTGCTATTTGACAGGATGTCTTCAAAGTAAATGAGAAAATAGGATTCTATCGGAAGATTACAGACAGGGTGATGGAAATAAATCCGTTATCCTGTTTGTTTTTTGAAAATTCGTCGCTTTATACAAAAAATAGAGAAAAATATTGTCTGATTTAGTGGATTGCATATTGGAATCCGATATGATATTATACATACATGAAGAACGAAGTTCAAATATACAGAACAACGGAGCTTGGATTATCCCTTATCCAAGTTTGAATTCACCCGATATATGAGAACAAAGTTCAATAATACAGAACAAATACAGCTTAACATAGAGTGGAAAGGAGGAAGTTATTTTTTTAAACAAGAACAAAAACATTGTACATTATTAATGAACAAGGAGGGCGAGCAGTAAACTATGAAAGCAGCAGTTTTTACAGGACCTTATGAATTCAAAATCTGTGATCGTGAAAAACCGAAACCGGGTCCGAAAGAAGTACTTATCCGTATTCGTGCAGTTGGAATCTGTGGCTCAGATATTCATCCATACATGGGGGATGGAATAGATCGAAGAGAGCCTGGAATCATTATGGGACATGAAGCCTCTGGAGATGTTGAGGAAGTTGGTTCTGAAGTAACGAAATGGAAACCTGGCGACAGAGTTGCTATTAATCCACAGATCAATGATGAGACATGCCCAATGTGTAAGAAAGGACTTCCACATCTGTGTGATCATTCACTTCTGATTGGATCATCCATGAGAGGATTTCTGGATGGAGCAATGTGCGAATACCTGATCATGCATGAAAAACAGCTATATCATTTGCCAGATGAAGTAAGTTATGACCATGGCACATTTCTTGATCCACTTGGAAATGCGATACATCTGATCAACAGGGGTGGCGTAAAACTCGGAGATGTTGTTGTGATCATTGGTGCAGGAACGATCGGTCTTCTGGCAATCCAGACAGCAAAACTTGCAGGAGCAGTCAAAGTCATTGCAGTGGATCTTTCAGATTATAAACTAGGAATTGCAAAAGATGTTGGTGCAGACATCTGCCTGAAATCAGATGATCCGGAATTTATGGATAAGATCAAGGCTGAGACTCATGGCACAGGACCGGATGTAGTTGTAGAAGCTGTTGGAATTGGAGTTACTTATAATCTGGCACTGAATATGTGCAAAAAGAGAGGAACGGTTGTTGCTCTTGGCTTTACAAAACCGGAACTCGATATTGCAATTCAGCAGATCATATACAAAGAACTGAATGTATACGGAAGTACAGGATATGCGGATGAATGTGAGACAACACTGGAATTCCTGAAAATGAAAAAAGTAGATATCGATAAAGTTATCACACACAGGCTGCCACTTGAAAAAGTAAAAGAAGGTTTTGACCTGTTATGTGATAAGAACAGCGGAGCAATCAAAGTTATTTTAAACCCATAGGAGGTAATCTATGAAGAACAGATGGAGAAAATTAGTAGCAGGTGGGCTTGCAGCGTCAATGACGGTTATGATGGGAACCAGTGGAGTATATGCGGCAGATAAAGATGTGGAAATCAACCTTCTGAGTCACAGATATGCGGCGCTTGAGTATTATGCTCAGGCAATGATTGATAATGCACCGGAAAATGTCACAGTTAATACAGAATTAACAACATATGGAGACTGGCAGGAAAAGATGACCATGAACTTATCATCTAAGTCCAGTGCATATGATATCACATATATTTTCCCACCAGATCTGGCTACATTTGCAGATAACGGATGGCTGATGCCATTGGATGATTATATTGAAAAATATAATGACGTTTATAATTTTGATGATATTCCAGATTATCTGTGGGATGCATATACATATGATGGACATATCTATGGTATTCCAAGTCATCAGTGGGCTGCATTACTTTTTGCAAGAGATGACGTATTGGATGAAGCTGGATTAGAAGTACCAAAGACTCTGGATGAGCTAGTAGATACAGCAGATAAACTGAATACAGATGATATGTCAGGTATTACTCTTTCTCTGAAAGCATCAGATATGCTTGCAATTACCTTCCAGTGTTTTATGACAGCCTGCGGTGGATGGTGGTTTGATGATGATATGAAACCAACATTTAACAGTCCAGAGGCAATGAAAGCAGTTGAATACATTCAGAAATTAATGAATGATTGTCCTGATGGCAGTATGACATATGGTTCTGATGAAACTGCACTTGCAGTAGCACAGGGACTGGCAGCAATGGGACTGATTCAGACAACAAGATCAGGTGATATGGACAATCCTGAGAAATCTACAGTTGTGGGCAAGGTTGGATTCTACAGCTCTCCATCAATTGAAGAGGGTGGAGCACCTGCTTCGTTGTATGCAACAGCTGGTTATTCAATATCTGCATTTACAGAGCAGGATCCGGATCTTGTATTCCAGACAATGTGTAATGCACTTACAGAAGATGTTATGAAAGAGGGTGCATCAACTGGTATGCCAGTCAGAGAATCCCTTTTGAATGATACATTATTTGCAGAAAGACCAGATTATAAAGCTGCATGGGAAGCGATTCAGGTTGGTGCAAAGATGAGACCTGCAATTCCTGAGTTCTCAGAAATTATGGAAATTTCCATGACCGCATTATCTGATGCATTATCTAATGGAACAGATGTACAGGCTGCAATGGACAAAGCAGCAGAAGAATGTGAACAGATACTCTCTGATGCAGGATACTATGAATAATCTTATGAATTAGAATAATGAATTAAAGTGAAAAAGACAATACAGTATAGCCTAAATGTAAAAACATCTGCGTGGTCATGACAGCATGGTGGTGCTGTATTGTCTTTTTTGAATAATATTTAAAGAAAGGGTTGAGGTGATGGATCGAAAAAGTAAATACCTGTTATTTGCATTACCAAGTTTTATTTTGATTTTTACAGTTATGCTTTTTCCGGTAGGCTATGCGATCATATATAGCTTTACGGATTTCAGACTTGGTAAGAGTGCAAAATTTATAGGGCTTGAAAATTATATCAGTATATTCCAGGATTCCGAATTTCTCAGCGCCCTGGGCTTTACACTTATACTTACTTTAGTTGCGGTATTAAGTCAGTTTGTAATAGGAATGATATTAGCATTACTTTTGGATAATATTCATCACTTTAAAAAACCAATCAGTATTATGATCTATATTCCTTATTTCATAACAGCAGCTGCAATGGGTGTTATTTTCAGATGGATGTTTATGTCAAACTGGGGAATTATTGATCAGATATGCCGCATGATAGGAATAAGTACACCAGGATGGTTGGATTCACCGTTCTGGTCACGTGTGGTGATTATTCTGGGCGAAGTATTTCAGAATACACCGTTTTCAGTAATTATTTTATATGCAGGACTTCAGTCAATGCCGTTGGATCAGATTGAAGCAGCTAAAATTGATGGAGCCAATAACTGGCAGTTATTTACCAAAATAAAACTTCCGAATCTGAGACAGTTAATTATTATCATTTTTATGATGAGGACAATGGACGCATTCAGATTATTCGACAGAGTAAATGTAACGACAGGTGGTGGACCGGGAATTTCGACAGAAACTCTTGCAATCTATAATTATACAACTACATTTACAAAACTCAGAGTAGGAAGAGGATGTGCAATTGGTGTTATAACGTTGATCATTCTGGCGGTGATCATAAACGTTATAATGAAAGTTTTGAGAGTTAAGGAGGTGGATTGATGAGAGCGAAAAAAAGAATGATCGTAGTAATCAGTTATGTAGTTCTTATTCTTGTTGCACTCATTTCAATCTTTCCGCTTGTTTACGCAGTTATGATTGCAACAAAAAAACCGGTTGACGCATTTTCCATGTCGTTTAAGTGGATATATACACCTATTTTTGATAATTTTAAAACCCTTTGGATTGAAAAAGGATTTACAAAATATTTGTACAATACAGTAGTAGTTACCGGTTGCTGCGTATTGATTTCAGTACCTACTGCTACGTTGGGTGCATATGGTCTTATCAGAAATGGTGGAAAATTTGCGACCAGGATCTTAAATTCGACATTGTTGTTAAGGATGTTTCCACAGATGTTGTTGGCGATTCCTTATTTTATAATTGCAACTAATTTTGGACTGGCAGATACAAAATTTATTCTGGTTGTGATTGTAGTAGCATCCAATCAGCCATTTGCATTATGGTTGATGAGAGGATTTCTGATAACGATTCCTCCTGAGTTGGACGAGGCCGCACGAATAGACGGTTGTAATATGGTTCAGACGGTTACAAAAGTTATTTTACCGGTTGCTAAACCAGGTATCGCAACTGCATCTATATTTACATTCTTGCTTTCATATAATGAATATTTATTTGCATTGATTCTTACTCAAAAGAAAGCGATGACTCTTCCGGTAGCTATCGGACAGTATGGAGCAGAAGATCTTTCTTATTGGACATTATCGGCAGCGGGTGTTGTAAGCATTGTCATACCGATATGTATTGTAATGATATTCCTTCAGAAATATCTGGTAAAAGGAATGGTAGCAGGAGCCGTAAAAGGATAAGAGAACATACTTGATGGAGGAAAAGATATGAATAGTATTACAGTAAAAGTATTAGAAAAAAGATGCGAATATAAAGAAAATCCATTAGGAATTGATACCCCGAAACCAAGATTTTCATGGAAAATCAAAGCACTGAAAAGGGCTGCCGGTCAGGTGGCATATAATATTCAGGTCTGGGATGAAACAGGAAAGTGCATCTGGGATACCGGAAAATGTGAGAGTGATAATACTGTAAATGTACAGTATGAAGGTCAGCCACTGGAATCAAGAAAAGAATATCGGTGGACTCTGAAGGTCTGGGACAAACAGGGAGACGAATACGAAACAGATGCGGAGAAATTTGAGACTGCAATTTTAGAAGACAGCGAATGGAAAGCTGAATGGATTCGGGGCGGTAACCTTCTGAGAAAAGAGTTTTCAGCAGATAAGAAAATTAAAAATCCAGAGTATATATATCTGGCCTTGGTTATTATGAGCTTTATATTAATGGAGATAAGATTGGGAATCATGTACTTGATCCGGCGTGGACAGACTTTGATCAGAAGATATATTATTCTGTATATGACGTTACAGAAAGTGTGAAAAAGGGAAAAAATGCTGTTGGTGTTATGCTTGGAAATGGACGTTATTCCCCATATGAGACAACTATTGCGAAGAACTGGCATCCATTAAAAAAATATGGAGAATCCCCGGTACTGTTTTACCAGCAGTATGTATATTATGAAGATGGAAGTGAGGATATCATTGTATCTGATCTGTCATGGAAAGTATCGGATGGTCCGATTGTATTTGATGATATTTATGATGGGGAACGATATGATGCACGTCTTGAAAAAGATGGATGGGATATGCCTGATTATGCTGACAAAGACTGGGCAGATGCCTGCAAAGTAAGTGAAAAGATGGGCAGACTGGTTTCTCAGGGAACATTTCCTGCTGTAAAAGTAATCAAACCGAGAATTCCAGTTTCTATGACCCAGCCACAGGCGGGGGTTTACCTGTATGACTTTGGACAGAATTTTGCTGGCTGGGTACATCTGACCGTACAGGGAAAGCCTGGCGATGTTATTTCTGTACACTATGCGGAGTTGAAAGATGAAAAAACAGGAATGCTTTGTCCGAATACAAACAGAAATGCAGAAGCACTTGATACGTATACATGCAAAGGTGATGGAACAGAAATCTTTGAGCCACATTTTACATATCACGGATTCAGATATATTGAACTTCGAGGATATCCGGGAACACCATCTATAGATAGCGTGCAGGCAAGAGTGGTACATTCTTCAGTAGAAAGAATTGGAAGCTTCAGCTGCGGAAATGAACTTATTAATAAAATCCATTCAAATTATGTGTGGACTCAGGTAAGTAATTTGCATAGTGTTCCGACAGACTGTTGTCAGCGAGATGAAAGAATGGGATGGGTCGGAGATGCACAGATGTCAGCAGAAGCAGCAGCTTATAATTTTGACATGGCACAGTTTTATAGCAAATTTGAAGGTGATATCAGAGAATCACAGCTTGAAACGGGAAGCGTGGCTGGTGTTTCTCCGGCATATTGGAGCTGTTATCCGGCAGATCCTACTTATGCAACAGCGTGCGTTGAATTTCCGTGGGTTGTAAGCAGATATTATGATGATGATAGAATCGTTGAGGAAAGTCTTGAGACAATGACGAAGTGGGTAGATTACCTTGGAAGTCAGGAGGATGAAGATGGTATTGTTTCATTTGGACTCTTTGGTGACTGGTGCCCACCGATGCATGCAAATCCGGTTGATACACCATTTGAGATTACATCTACATGGTATTATTGTCATGATGCTCTGATGGTATCACGTATGGCAGCAAGAATTGGCAAAGCAGATGTAGCAAAGAAATACCGTGAAGTGGCAAATAAAGTAGCAGACGCATTTAACAGACGTTTCCTTAAAGTAGACAGATATTCTGCATCTAAGTTTTCTGATGAAGAACTTGCAGAAAAAATTAAATCTTGGCTGAATGTTCTTCCGGAAGATCAGAGACCGGCAGTTATGAAACGATATGCAACATTGTATTCATCCAGTAGCCAGACTGCAAATCTCCTTCCGCTCTGGTTGGATATTACACCGGAGAAAAATGTAAAAGATGTACTGGAAACACTGGTGCAGGATTTGGAAGTTACGCGGGCATGGCACATTAACACTGGCGTAGTCGGACTTAAGTTTATGTTTGATGTTCTGATTAAATATGGATATGAAGATCTGGCATACAGACTTATTACACAGACTTCTTTCCCGTCATTTGGATATCAGATCGAAAAAGAAGGCGCTACAACACTTTGGGAAAGATGGGAATTCCTCAATAATGATAAATGTTTTAACTCTCACAGTCATCCATTTGCAGGAAGTGTAGATGTATATTTCTATAAAATACTTGCAGGTCTGGGATTGGACGAAGAAGTTTCTGGATTTAAGAAGATTATTCTGAAACCGATTATGTCAGGAGATCTTCCATATGCATCAGCATCAGTGAATACCATTCGTGGTAAAGTGGTATCGGCATGGGAGCGAAATGATGAAGAACTCAGATATAAAGTAGAAGTTCCGGGAAATACAACAGCAGAGTTGTACATTCCGAAAAATGCGTGGGACAAAATTGAGATCACCGAAGGAACAAAGAGCTGTTGGAATGGAGAAAATGCAGTAGATGTTGAAGGAATGACTTATTTAAGAGAAGAAGAAAAATATGTTGTTTATCAGATTGAAGCCGGCAGTTATGAGTTTAAAGTGGCACCAGTGAAATAAAGGAGGGACAGGCTTTGAAGAGAACGGGAAAAAAGCTGCAGGGAATCATTCCTGCTATTGTAACTCCAATTGATGAAGATGGAAAATTAAATTTGAAATTGCTTGAAAAACAGGCGGGATATTTACTTGACGGAGGTGTTCAGGGACTATTTGCCTGCGGTGGAACAGGTGAGGGAAAAGCTTATCTGAAACAGAAG
>ENA-OQDM01000296-OQDM01000296.1-human-gut-metagenome-genome-assembly--contig:-NODE-296-length-32834-cov-2.556119_pt1 | contig 32834 bp, 37 predicted proteins | sample MGYA00242772_ERZ504605 | MGnify/ENA primary metagenome ERZ504605 (study PRJEB26092, sample SAMD00036348) | human gut metagenome | host: Homo sapiens | study: EMG produced TPA metagenomics assembly of... | reverse complement strand
GTTTTGATATGAAAATCTGAGGGAAAATATATGACGGGTGTGGAAATTACACTGATTCTGGTTGGAATCATTTTTGTTCTCGTAAGCTTTTTTGTTCAGGAAAAACTTACCCCGAAAGATGTACAGGAGATAACCAGATTAAGTGAGAAGGAATTAAAGATTATTGTCGAGCGGGAACTGAAAAATGCAAATGACAAGGTAGAAGATGCAATCGATGCAGTGGTAGAACAGTCCCAGGAGAATGCCAAGCGTCTGATGGAAAAAGAAACGAATGAGAAATTATGGCAATCAACGAATATTCCAATACGGTGATTGAATCAATGAATAAAACGCATAATGAAATTCTCTTTTTATATAATATGCTCAATGACAAGCATACGGAACTGACCGGGCTTGCATCGCAGCTACAACAGTTTTCGGAGCAGGTAAAACATACACAGGATGAAATGATGACACATCTGACGGAAACGGTAAAAGAGCCTGAACTGGCAAGAACGGAAGTGTCAGAGCCTGTGGAGGAACAGCCGCAGCAGATTTCACCAAAAGCATCTGTGGCAGAGGAAACCGATAACGGAAGCTTCAACGATCAGGTACTTGCACTTCATCAAAACGGAGTGTCTGATGTGGAAATTGCCCGTAAGCTGGGACGGGGGGCTTGGAGAAGTGAAGCTGGTGATCGGATTATACAAAGGGGAAGATGTCAGTGAGATTTAAATATTATTTACGTGGCTGCGGACTTGGAATTCTGGTTGCCTCGCTGGTATTTATTGTATCGTTACATGCACACGGCGGAGCAATGTCGGATGAAAAAGCTATGCAGAGAGCTTCGGAACTTGGAATGATCATGCCGGATGACACACAGACGCAGGAAGCAGAAACGCAGACAACAGAACTTCCGGTAAAGGAAACGAATCTTCCGGATACACAAAGAACGACACAGGCAGTGACACAGAAGGTTCCGCAGAACGATACACAAAAACAGACGGAGCGTGATACTTCTTCGGAACAGAATGACACATCAAAAGAGTCGGAGAAAAAGGCGGAAGAAAAGAAAAAAACACAGGACTCTCAAAAGAAAGAAGAAGAGAAGGAAAAAGCGCAGGAGACCGAGAAGGAAGAAACAAAAAAGGAAAAAGTCTCCATTACAATAAAAGGCGGAGAAGTGTGCAGGGAGATTGCACAGGATCTGCAGGAGAAAGGACTTGTCAAGGATGCGGAAGATTTCCGCAAATATATGCAGGATCACAATTATGCAAGATATATCCGTGTGGGGACATTTACGCTGGAAAAGGGAATGAACTATAGCGAGATTGCGAAAGTACTGACAAAAAAATAGTATAATAAAGCTTGCATGAAAGCCTTTGGTATGATATAATGCCAAAGGCTTTAAATTTTATTAAACACATGTATGGAAGCTGCCGGTGCCGGATCTACGCTTTTCCGGTGGCAGACTAATAGGAAGTACATGGAAGAAATCAACCAAACGGAGGTAATTAAAATGAGCGTAATTTCTATGAAACAGTTACTTGAGGCAGGTGTTCATTTCGGACATCAGACAAGAAGATGGAACCCTAAAATGGCTCCATACATCTACACAGAACGTAACGGTATCTACATCATTGACTTACAGAAGTCTGTTGGCAAGGTAGATGAGGCATATGATGCAATTTCCGATATCGCTGCTCAGGGTGGTACCATTCTTTTCGTTGGTACAAAGAAGCAGGCACAGGATGCTATTAAGACTGAGGCAGAGCGTTGCGGAATGTACTATGTAAATGAGAGATGGTTAGGTGGAATGCTTACAAACTTCAGAACCATCCAGAGCCGTATTGCACGTCTGAAAGAAATCGAGACCATGTCTGAAGATGGAACATTTGATGTTCTGCCAAAGAAGGAAGTTATTGCACTGAAAAAAGAGTGGGATAAGTTAGAGAAGAACCTTGGCGGAATCAAGGATATGAAGAGAATTCCTGACGCTATCTTTATCGTAGATCCTAAGAAGGAGAGAATCTGCGTACAGGAAGCACAGTCTTTAGGAATCACACTGATCGGTATCGCTGATACAAACTGTGATCCGGACGAGTTAGATTATGTAATCCCAGGTAATGATGATGCAATCAGAGCCGTTAAGCTTATCGTTTCCAAGATGGCAGATGCTGTTATCGAGGCAAAGCAGGGAACTGAGGAAGTTGCTGCAGAAGCTGCTGAGGAGACAGTAGAAGAATAATTTTTGCATAATCATTCGAGAATTGGAGGAAAAAAAGATGGCAATTACTGCTGCTATGGTTAAGGAACTGCGTGAGATGACAGGCGCAGGCATGATGGATTGTAAGAAAGCTCTGACAGAGACAAACGGAGATATGGATGCCGCTGTTGACGTTTTGAAAAAAAGCGGTGCAGCCAAGATGGAAAAGAAGCAGAGCAGAATCGCTGCGGAAGGTATCGCAAGAGTTGCAGTAAACGGAAATGTTGCTGTTGTAGCTGAGGTTAACTCAGAGACAGATTTCGTTGCTAAAAATGAAACATTCCAGGAGTTTGTTCAGACAGTTGCAGATACAGCACTTGCTTCTGATTTAAACGGTGGAGCAAACGGCGAAGATATCGAGGCACTTCTTGCTACAAACGGACTCAGTGATCTGCTTGTTGAGAAGACAGCAACAATCGGAGAGAAGTTATCTGTGCGCAGATTCGCAAAGGTAACCGGTGATGCTGTTGCTTCTTATATTCACGGTGGCGGAAGAATCGGTGTTGTTATCGCTGCAGACGGTGCATCTGATGATGCTGCAAAAGAGGCTCTTACAAACATTGCTATGCAGGTTGCTGCAATGAACCCACAGTATATCAGCAGAAACGATATTTCCGCTGAGGAACTTGCAAAGATCAAAGAGATCACAATTGACAGTGCATTAAATGATGCAACAACTCTTCCAAAGCCTATCTTAAACAAATTACTGGACAAGGCAATCGGCGAGAAGGTATGGAGTGATGAGGATATCAATAACTTCGAAGAACATAAGAGCAATATGAATTATGTCTGGAATTTCCTTTCCGATGCTGCAAAGGTTCAGCTGGGTGAGCTGGCTATGGCAGATAAGGCATCTATCACTGCTGAGAAGATGTTCGGCGGTCTTGTAGAAGGTCGTGTATCCAAGCAGTTAAAGGAGATCTGCCTTCTTGATCAGACATACGTTAAGGCGGAAGATGGCAAGCAGTCCGTAGCTAAGTATCTTGAGTCTGTTTCCAAGGATCTTAAAATCACCAAGATGATTCGTTTCGAAGTTGGCGAGGGTATGGAAAAGAAACAGGAAGATTTCGCAGCAGAAGTTGCTGCACAGATGAACGCATAATCCGTTCACAGAGTCAAGCTGTGTGAAAACACAAAAGGAGTCGTGGTTTTGGAAAAATAAAGAAACCGTGGCTCCTTTTTTATAACAATTTTACAACAACAGGGAATTAAATCTTTACAAGTTTTCAAAATATGTTAAAATAGAAAAGGATATTTCCCGGTGGAGGAACAGGATGAGTACAAAAGATTCAGAAGCTTTGGAGCAGCAGCGCCAGAGGAGAAATCGCATCAACCGTATGAAGACGGGAATCATTGTGACGATTACGGTATGGATGCTTGTCTCACTGTTGGCAATTATCCTTCTGACGGTGCAGGTAGCACGTTTGAGCAGCCATGTAAAGAGACTGGAGAAAGCGGGACAGACAACCGTTTCGCAAAATATTCCGGATTCTGAAAATGTGCAGGCTGCGGATACAGAAAGCAGTGGGCAGGAGACACAGAAATCTGCTTACGATAAAGTTGTGACGGGGATTGATTCCGGGGACAATATGGCAAAAGCGGGAGATGCACATAAAGTATATCTTACTTTTGACGGCGGACCGGATGAAAATACGGACAAGATTCTCGACGTATTGGATAAATACGGAGTAAAAGCAACTTTTTTCGTAGTAGGGGATGATTCCAAGGATATGCAGGAGGTCTATAAGAGGATTGTAAAAGACGGACATACACTTGGAATGCATTCCTTTTCCAACAAATACAGTACAATATATGCCTCCACAGAGGCATTTGAACAGGATTTTGATAAGATTTCCTCATATCTGAAAGACGTTACGGGAGTCAATAGTCTCTATTATCGTTTTCCGGGAGGAAGCAGCAATGAGATCAGCAATGTAAATATGGCTGAATTCGTTCGTGTCTTAAATGAAAAGGGAATTACATACTTTGACTGGAACGTTTCCGCAGGAGATACTTCATCGGATTATACGGTGGATGATGTTGTGACAAATGTGACAGAAGGAGTAAAAAGATACAAAACCTCGGTTGTGTTATTACACGACGGAGATGACAAGTCAACAACGGTAGAGGCTCTGGAACCTTTGATTCAGAAACTGCAACAGATGAAAGCTGAGATTCTGCCGATTGATGAAAATACAAAAGTCATTCAATATATCAAGGCAGATAGTGTTGAATAAATATGAGTGGAGGAAGCACGATGGGATTATTTAAAGATTTTAAGGATGATTTTTCTCAGGCGGTCAATGAAATGATGCCGGGAGTAGACGCTCCGGAAAAAGAAAACAAAGCAGAAGACCTGGTAGTTAACACTCTGGGAGAAGATGTGGATGTGAAATCCGAATTATCCAAACTGGATGGTTTACTGGAGCAGGTACAGAAGGACGGCGGGTCTGATACACAAAAGTTAGAGTCGGAGCTTCCACCAATTCACAAAGAGGATAAAAAACCGGTGATCACACCAGCTGTGGACCCGGTAATCAATACATTTAATGAGGAGAAAAAAATTATGAGCGACACAACAATGGAAACCCCAAAGCCAACAGCACCAGTGATGAATAACAAAGTGAATCCGGATGCAGTTTCAGATGAGACATCTGTTATAACCGCAGGAACTGTTCTGACCGGTGATATCGCGTCTGACGGATCATTTGATATTCAGGGAACCATCAACGGAAATGTAACCTGTAATGGTAAGCTGGTTGTAACCGGAACCATTAACGGAAACAGTGCAGCTTCAGAGTTTTTTGCTGATGTGGCAAAAGTTGAGGGAGAAGTTGTAAGTTCCGGTACAGTTAAGATTGGAGCCGGTTCTGTGATCATTGGCAATATTGCAGCAGCTTCTGCAGTTATTGCAGGTGCAATCAAGGGTGATATCGATGTACAGGGACCTGTTGTTGTTGATACATCTGCGGTAGTCATGGGAAATATCAAATCCCGTTCCGTACAGATTAATAACGGTGCAGTAATCGAAGGTTTCTGCTCTCAGTGTTATGCTGATATTGATGTACAGGGACTTTTTGACGGAAAGTAAAATTAATCATAGGAGACAGATACGATGAAACGTATTTTATTAAAACTCAGTGGAGAGGCACTGGCCGGGGACAAGCGTCATGGATTTGATGAGCCGACAGTTACGGTTGTTGCAAAGCAGGTAAAGCAATTGGTAGATGCAGGTGTACAGGTTGGTATTGTCATCGGAGGAGGCAACTTCTGGAGAGGACGTACCAGTGAGACGATCGACCGTACAAAAGCCGATCAGATCGGTATGCTTGCTACGGTTATGAACTGTATTTATGTGTCAGAAATTTTCCGTTCCGTTGGAATGATGACTTCCGTGCTTACCCCGTTTGAGTGCGGATCTATCACAAAGTTATATTCCAAGGATCGTGCAAATAAATATTTTGCACATAACATGGTTGTATTTTTTGCAGGTGGTACCGGACATCCATATTTCTCAACAGATACGGCAACGGTACTTCGTGCGGTAGAGATTGAAGCAGATGGAATTTATCTTGCCAAGGCAATCGATGGTGTATATGACAGCGATCCGAAAGTAAATCCATCCGCTAAGAAATATGATCAGGTTTCCATTCAGGAAGTCATTGATAAAAAACTTGCGGTCGTTGATTTGACAGCATCCGTAATGTGCATGGAAAACCACATTCCAATGTATGTATTCGGACTTGGTGAAACGAACAGCATTGTAAACGCGGTAAACGGCCAGTTCAACGGAACTGTCGTTACTGTGGACTAGGAGGATATAGTATATGGACGAGAGATTACAGATTTTTCAGGATAAAATGGAGAAATCCCTTGCCAATTTAAATGAGGAGTTCGCGGGAATCCGTGCAGGACGTGCGAATCCGCATGTGTTGGACAAACTTCGTGTTGATTATTACGGAACACCGTCTCCGATTCAGAGCGTTGCAAATGTCAGTGTTCCGGAGCCGAGAATGATTCAGATTCAGCCATGGGAAGCATCTATGGTAAAAGAAATTGAAAAAGCCATTCTCAGTTCGGATCTGGGAATTAACCCGACGAATGACGGAAAACTGATTCGTCTGGTATTTCCGGAACTGACCGAAGAGCGAAGAAAAGAGCTGGCAAAAGATATTAAGAAAAAAGGTGAGGGTGCCAAGGTCGCTGTGAGAAATATCCGCAGAGATGCGATGGATCATTTCAAAAAAGTAGGCAAGGCGGAGGATATTTCCGAGGACGAGATCAAGGATCTCGAAGACGGAATCCAGAAACTGACCGATCAGTATGTTGCACAGATTGACAAGGCTGTGGATGCCAAGTCGGATGAAATTCTTACAGTATAAGATGTTTAAGGGACATAAGCCTGTGGCTATGTCCCTTTTTCACTTGCAGGAAAGAGGGGAACAAGATTGATGAAAATTCCAAAACATGTGGCGATTATACTCGATGGGAATGGAAGATGGGCAAAAAGCAAGGGCATGCCACGCAATTACGGACATACCGTTGGCGCAAAGAATGTAGAAACGGTTTGTCAGGCTGCAGATGAGCTTGGAATTGAGTACCTGACACTGTATGCATTTTCCACGGAAAACTGGAATCGTCCGGACAGCGAAGTGGCTGCACTGATGAAACTGCTGGAGAGTTATTTGAAAAACTGTATCCGCACGGCAAATAAAAATAATATGCGGGTACGTGTGATTGGGGAACTTTCCAGATTATCCGAAAGTTTTCAGAAAAAGATTGAGGAACTGGAAGAAGTTTCCGCGGCAAATACGGGACTGAATCTGACCATTGCCATCAATTATGGAAGCCGGGATGAGATGCTTCGGGCCATGAAGCATATGTTTACTGATATAAAGAATGGCAGAATCACGGAGGAGGAAATCAATGAGAAAACCTTTTCCGGATATCTGGATACAAGGGAACTTCCAGACCCGGATTTACTGATTCGTACAAGTGGAGAGCAGCGGCTTTCCAATTATCTGCTGTGGCAGCTTGCGTATAGCGAATTTTATTTTACGGATGTTCCGTGGCCGGATTTTCATAAAAAAGAATTGGAATTAGCTGTGGAAGCGTATAATAAACGAGACAGACGCTTTGGCGGACTTAAGGAGGAAGAATAGGATGTTTAAAACGAGACTGTTAAGCGGAATCGTGCTGGTAATTCTGGCTCTGTTTTTGATTATTTCAGGCCATGAAATTTTATTATTTGCAACACTTGCCATTTCCTGTATCGGAATGTTTGAATTATATCGCGTGTTCAAGATGGAAAAGACCGTTCTGGCAGGCGTTGGATATCTGGCGGCAATCGTTTATTACTGTAATTTACAGTGGAAGTTTCTGCCGGATCTTATGATTTTATTTATGGCATTTTTGATTCTGTTAATGTTTGTATTTGTATTTGCATATCCGAAATTTCATGCAGATCAGGTGATGGCAGCATTTTTTGGATTCTTCTATGTAGCGGTCATGCTTTCTTATGTATATCAGATCCGTACGCTGGAGAGAGGGTTATATCTTGCCTTTCTTGTATTTTTATGTTCGTGGGGATGCGATACCTGTGCATATTGCGTCGGAATGCTGATCGGAAAGCACAAGATGTCGCCGAAACTCAGTCCGAAAAAATCGGTAGAGGGTGCAGTGGGAGGTGTGGCAGGTGCTGCGCTTCTGACCGCTTTATATTGTTTTATTTTCCGTAGCCCGATGCATCTGGAACGTGGAGAAATTGTAATTCTTGCTGTGATTGCGGCAATTGCCGGACTGATTTCCATGGTAGGGGATCTGACAGCTTCTGCCATCAAAAGAAATTATGATATCAAGGATTACGGAAAGCTGATTCCCGGTCATGGAGGAATTCTCGACCGGTTTGACAGCATGATTATTACTGCACCAATCATTTATTTCCTGGCGCTTCATATGCTGTAAGAGGTGAACGATGAAAAAGATAGCAATTTTGGGATCGACAGGGTCCATTGGAACACAGACACTTTCTGTGATTGAAGAACATGCAGATGATTTCGAAGTGACCGCACTTGCCTGTGGAAACAATATCCGTCTGCTGGAAGAACAAATGCGGAAATTTCGCCCAAAGCTTGTTGCTGTGTGGAGCAAAGAGGCAGCAGCTTCCCTTCGGGTCCGCACGGCGGATCTGGGCATTCCTGTGGAAACCGGAATGGATGGATTACTTGCGGTTGCAACTTATGAAGAGTCGGAAATTCTGGTGACGGCGATTGTCGGGATGCTCGGAATCCGGCCGACCATTGCAGCCATAAAGGCAAAGAAAACGATTGCCTGGCAAACAAAGAAACGTTAGTTACGGCAGGACATCTGATTATTCCGCTTGCAGCGGAGTATGGAGTGTCCATTCTTCCGGTAGACAGTGAACATAGTGCCATTTTCCAGTCTTTGCAGGGAAACGAAGAAAATCCGATCAGTAAAATCCTTCTTACCGCATCCGGAGGACCGTTCCGGGGCAGAAAGAAGCAGGATCTGCTCCATATACAGGTGGAAGATGCATTAAAGCATCCGAACTGGTCCATGGGACACAAGGTGACCATTGATTCTTCGACACTTGTGAACAAAGGGCTTGAGGTTATGGAAGCAAAATGGCTGTTTGGTGTGGAACTCGAACAGATTGAAGTTGTCGTGCATCCGCAGAGTGTCATTCATTCTGCTGTAGAATATGAGGATGGTGCAGTGATTGCGCAGCTTGGAACGCCGGATATGCGTCTGCCGATTCAGTATGCACTGTATTACCCAAAGCGGAAACATTTATCCGGGAAGCGTCTGGATCTTTTTGCTCTTCGTGACCTTACGTTTGAGCGCCCGGATACGGATACCTTCCGTGGGCTTTCCCTGGCATATGATGCTGCCAGACGGGGAGGAAATATCCCAACGGTTTTTAATGCCGCAAATGAAAAGGCAGTGGCAATGTTTCTGGACAGAAAAATCGCTTATCCGGAAATTACGGAAATGATTGAAGCTGCAATGGAAGAAGTCAGCTATATCGCACATCCGGATTTAGAGCAGATCTTAGAGACAGAGCAGGCAACATATGAATATATAGGGGGCAGGTGGTAAAAAAAATGAAAATTGTATCATTTCTTATCGCATTTGTAATATTTAGTATTGTAATTTTATTTCATGAACTGGGGCATTTTTTGCTTGCAAAGGCAAACGGAATCCGGGTAAATGAATTTTGTTTCGGCCTTGGACCGACTATCTGTGGGATACAAAAAGGCGAAACCAAAATCTGCATTAAGGCATTTCCGTTTGGAGGAGCCTGCATGATGGAAGGGGAAGACGAAGATTCGACGGACAATCGTGCATTTGGTAAAAAGCCGGTATGGGGACGTATGAGCGTCGTATTTGCAGGACCTTTTTTAATTTTATTCTTGCATTTATTTTCGCGTTTATCCTGATGAGCTGTGTGGGATATGATAAGCCCGTTCTTTCCGGGGTAATGGAAGGATATGCCGCAGAAGAGGCAGGTCTTCAGGAAGGGGATGAGATTATCCGGATGAATCATTTTTCGGTTCATTTCAGCAGAGAAATCACTGCATACGGAACATTTCATTCCGGGGAAACCATTAAAGTCACTTATGCAAGGGATGGGCAGAAACATACGACAACACTGGTTCCGAAACTGGATAAAGAGACTGGAAGATATCTGTACGGATTTCAGACCATGGGAAATGTCCGGGTAAAGGGAAACGTGCTCACAAACTTAAAAAACAGTTTTTATGAGGTGCGATACTGGATTTATACCACTATCCAGAGTCTGAAAATGCTTGTGACACGTCAGGTATCTCCAAACGAACTGAGCGGACCGGTCGGTATCGTAAAATCAATCGGAGACACCTATCAGCAGTCTGTAAAAAATGACGGGTATTACTATGCACTTTTGAATATGCTCAACTGGACGATTCTTTTATCTGCGAATCTGGGCGTTATGAATCTGCTGCCGCTTCCGGCACTGGACGGAGGCCGGCTGTTATTTCTGATTATTGAGGCGATCCGCAGAAAGCGGATTGATCCAGACAAAGAAGGCATGGTAAATCTGGTTGGTATTGTATTGTTGTTTGGACTGATGTTTATTGTTATGTTCAATGACATTCGAAAACTATTTATCTAAGAGGCTAGAGGCGTTATGATGGAGAGACATATCACAAAGGAAGTACAGATTGGAAACAGATGGATTGGCGGAAATCATCCGATTGCGATTCAGTCTATGACAAATACAAAGACAGAGGATGTTGCGGCAACGGTGGCACAGATTAAGCAGCTGACAAAAGTCGGTTGTGAAATTATCCGCTGCGCGGTTCCCACCCAGGAGGCAGCTGCGGCGCTGACGGAAATCAAAAAACAGATTACCATCCCGCTGGTTGCGGATATCCATTTTGATTACCGGCTTGCGATTGCAGCCATGGAGCACGGTGCGGATAAAATTCGTATCAATCCCGGAAACATTGGAAGTCGTGAGCGTGTAAAAGCGGTTGTGGATGTGGCAAAAGAGCGCCGGATTCCTATCCGTGTGGGCGTCAACAGCGGATCTTTAGAGAAGGGCCTTGTGGAAAAATATCATGGTGTGACCGCAGAGGGAATTGTGGAGAGCGCAATGGATAAAGTGAAACTGATCGAAGATATGGGCTATGATAATCTTGTGATCAGTATCAAATCCTCGGATGTCATGATGTGTGTCAAAGCACATGAGCTGATCGCAAAACAGACGGATCATCCGCTGCATGTGGGAATCACAGAGGCGGGAACACTGATCAGCGGGAATATCAAATCCGCAATCGGTCTGGGACTGATTTTAAACCAGGGAATCGGGGATACCATCCGTGTTTCTCTGACTGGGGACCCGTTGGAAGAGATTAAATCCGCAAAACTGATTCTTCGTACCCTCGGACTTCGCAAAGGGGGCGTGGAAGTGGTTTCCTGTCCGACCTGCGGAAGAACCCGCATTGATCTGATCGGGCTTGCCAATCAGGTAGAAACGATGGTTTCGGAATTTCCGCTTGATATCAAAGTGGCGGTAATGGGATGTGTAGTAAACGGACCGGGAGAGGCAAAGGAAGCCGATATCGGGATTGCCGGAGGTGTCGGCGAGGGTCTGATTATCAAACATGGAGAAATTTACAAAAAAGTACCGGAAGCAGAACTTCTGCCGGCACTGCGTTATGAATTGGAACATTGGAGTGAAGACTGATGTCAAAAGCATTTCGTGAAGCCTTTCCGACACTGAAACTGGAGGAAGAACTCGAAGGGCTGTTAGATACAACTGAAGTGACAAAAATAAGTGCGAATCATGAACATACCCATATTCGCATTTATTTGCGTGCAAAAAGACTTATTTTCAAAAAAAACATATGGAAACTTGAAAAAGCGATTACCGAACAGATTTTTCAGAACCGGGCCATACAGGTAAAGATCATAGAGTCTTATGAGCTTTCCGAACAGTATACCCCGAAGTCTCTGATAGAGGTGTATAAGGACAGTATTTTAGATGAACTGAATGCCTACAGTGTGCTCGAATACATCTGTTGCGGACGGCGGACATGGAATTTCCGGAAGAGGACCGTCTGATTCTGACGATGGATGAGACTATTATTGCCAAAACCCGTACGGATGAGATTATCGAATTTTTAGAGAAAGTGATCTGTGAGCGCTGTGGAATGAATCTGAAAATATTTCCACAATACCGGAAACCGCAGGAGAGCAAATACCGGAAAAATTCCGAAGAACAGATCCGGCAGGAAGTGGCAGGAATTGTTGCGCGGACGAAGCTGGTTATGGAAGGAAAATCCCAGGAAACGGAAGAAAAAGAGAAAACTGTCGAAACAGAAGAAAAAACAAAGACAATTGCAAAAACGGCAGGAAATCGTGCAGACACTTCAAAAAATGGTACAAATTATGCAAAACCAAAGCAGAAGTTTGAAAAGCGGGGAGAGTTCCGCCGGAAATTCGAGTCGGATAACGGCAAAAAATCCATGAATCCGGATGTAATATACGGAAGAGACTTCGAAGAAGAGAGCATGGAGATTGAGAAGATTGACGGACCGATCGGAGAGGTTGTGATCCGCGGAAAGATTCTGTCGGTAGATACCCGTGAGATCCGCAATGAAAAGACTATCATTATTTTTTCCGTGACGGATTTTACCGATACGATTGTTCTTAAAATTTTTGCGAGAAATGATGATGTACCGGAGCTGTTAAAAGAAATCAGCGGGGGAAAGTTTGTGCGTGTCAAAGGTGTTGCAACCATTGATAAGTTCGACAGTGAACTTACCATCGGTTCTATCGTCGGAATCAAGAAATGCGCCGATTTTACAACGGTCCGTATGGATACCAGCGTAGAAAAACGCATAGAGCTGCACTGCCATACCAAAATGAGTGATATGGATGGCGTTTCAGATGTCAAGGATATTGTCAAGCGTGCCATGAAATGGGGGCATAAGGCGATTGCCATTACCGATCACGGGGATGTGCAGGCGTTCCCGGATGCCAATCATACCGTACCGTCCGATTCGGATTTTAAAGTCATTTACGGCGTGGAGGCATATCTGGTCGATGATTTAAAGGGGATGGTGACGGACAGCCAGAACCAGGATCTGGATGCAGATTATGTGGTATTCGATTTGGAGACAACCGGATTTAGTCCGGAGACCAACCGCATTATAGAGATCGGGGCGGTGAAGGTGCAGAACGGAAAGATCGTGGACAAATTCTCAACGTTTGTCAATCCACAAGTGCCGATTCCGTTTCGGATTGAGCAGCTGACGTCGATCAATGATTCCATGGTGATTGATGCACCTGTCATTGCAGACATTCTTCCGGAATTTATGAAATTCTGCGAGGGATGTGTTATGGTTGCCCATAATGCCGATTTCGATATGAGTTTTATCAAGAAAAACTGCCAAAGGCTGGATATTCCATGCAAGCCGACGATTGTGGATACGGTTGCCCTGGCGCGTGTCCTGCTTCCGAATCTGAACCGTTTTAAGCTGGATACGGTTGCAAAAGCGCTGGGCGTATCCCTGGAAAATCACCATCGTGCAGTGGATGATGCCGGATGTACGGCAGAGATTTTTGTGAAGTTTATTGAGATGCTCCGGGAGCGCGGTATGTCTACCCTGGACGAAGTGAATGCAATGGGAACCTCATCGGTGCAGAATGTACAAAAGATGCCGACTTATCATGCGATCATTCTTGCCACCTGCGATCAGGGGCGGACAAACCTGTATAAGCTGATTTCGCTGGCGCATATCAAATATTATCACCGGCGTCCGAGGATTCCGAAGAGTGAATTTATCAGGTACCGGGATGGACTTCTGATCGGGTCTGCCTGCGAAGCGGGAGAGTTGTACCGGGCAATTTTAAATGGTCGTCCGGAGGAAGAAATTTCTAGACTGGTAAACTTTTATGATTATCTGGAAATCCAGCCGCTCGGAAACAATGCATTCCTTGTAAGAGATGAAGATTCTCCGGTTGCGTCCAATGACGATCTGATTGAGATCAATAAAAAGATTGTCCGGCTCGGAGAACAGTTCCATAAGCCGGTGGTGGCAACCTGTGATGTGCATTTTTTAGATCCGGAGGATGAAATTTACCGGAGAATTATCATGGCAGGGCAGGGATTTAAAGATGCGGATGAGCAGGCTCCCCTTTTTCTGCGGACGACGGAAGAGATGCTGAAAGAATTTGCCTATCTTGGAAGTGAAAAAGCAGAAGAGGTTGTTATTACAAACACAAACCGGATTGCGGATATGTGCGAAAAAATTTCTCCCGTTCGTCCGGATAAGTGTCCGCCGGTCATTGAAAATTCGGACCAGATGCTGCGTGACATCTGTTACAACAAAGCACATAAAATGTATGGAGATCCACTGCCGGAAATTGTGCAGGAACGTTTAGACCGGGAATTAAATTCCATTATCAGCAATGGGTATGCTGTGATGTATATCATTGCGCAGAAGCTGGTTTGGAAATCCAACGAAGACGGCTACCTGGTCGGATCGCGTGGATCGGTCGGAAGTTCTTTCGTTGCGACAATGTCCGGTATTACGGAGGTTAACCCGCTGCATGCGCATTATCTGTGCAAACATTGCCAGTACAGCGATTTTGATTCGGATCTGGTAAAATCTTTTTCCGGCCGAAGCGGATGTGATATGCCGGATAAGCTCTGTCCGCGCTGCGGAAAACCGCTTTCCAAAGAAGGGTTTGATATTCCGTTTGAGACGTTCCTGGGGTTTAAGGGAAATAAAGAGCCGGATATCGACCTGAACTTTTCCGGAGAGTACCAGAGTAAGGCACATAAATACACCGAAGTTATCTTCGGGGAGGGACAGACCTTTAAGGCAGGAACGATCGGTACGCTGGCGGATAAGACGGCATTCGGTTATGTCAAAAATTATTATGAAGAGCGCGGCGTACATAAGAGAAACTGTGAAATTGACCGGATCGTACTTGGATGTGTCGGGGTGCGTCGTACTACGGGACAGCATCCGGGTGGTATCGTTGTTCTTCCGATGGGGGAACAGATTTATACATTTACCCCGGTTCAGCACCCGGCAAATGATATGACGGTCGATATTACGACCACACATTTTGATTATCACTCGATTGACCATAATCTTTTAAAACTTGACATTCTCGGACACGATGATCCTACCATGATCCGTATGCTGCAGGATCTGACGGGCGTAGATCCGACGCAGATTCCACTGGATGATAAGGCTGTCATGTCGCTGTTTCAGGATACTTCCGCACTTGGCATCACGCCGGACGATCTGGTGAACTGCCAGCTGGGGGCATTGGGTATCCCGGAGTTTGGTACAGACTTTGCCATGGGCATGTTAATTGATACACAGCCAAAAGAATTTTCGGATCTGGTGCGTATTGCAGGGCTGTCCCATGGTACGGACGTATGGCTTGGCAATGCACAGACACTGATTCAGGAAAAGAAGGCAACGATTTCTACCGCCATCTGTACAAGGGATGATATCATGATCTATCTGATTGGCATGGGACTGGATTCCGAGGAATCGTTTAAGATTATGGAGAATGTCCGGAAGGGAATTGTGGCAAAAGGAAAATGTGACAAATGGCCGGAATGGAAGCAGGATATGATCGATCACAATGTACCGGACTGGTATATCTGGTCCTGTGAGAAGATTAAGTACATGTTCCCGAAAGCCCATGCAGCCGCGTATGTTATGATGGCATGGCGCATTGCCTACTGTAAAGTGTTTTATCCGCTGGCTTACTATGCAGCATATTTTTCTATCCGTGCGACCGCTTTCAGTTATGAGCTGATGTGTCAGGGAAAAGAAAAACTGGAAGGATATATGCATGAGTACGAAAAGCGCAAGGACGAGCTCTCCAAAAAAGAGCAGGATACCTACAAAGATATGCGTCTGGTACAGGAAATGTATGCCAGAGGATTTGAATTTCTTCCGCTGGATATCTATAAGTCAGAACCGCATCATTTTCAGATTGTGGATGGAAAACTGCTGCCGGCGCTCAATACGATTGACGGACTTGGCGATAATGCGGCAGTTGCGATTGCAGAAGCGGCAAAAGACGGAATTTTTCTTTCCAAGGATGATTTTAGGGAACGGACAAAAGTATCAAAGACAACAATAGAACTGATGAGTGATCTGGGATTGTTTGGCGATATGCCGGAATCCAATCAGCTTTCCCTGTTTGATTTTGGCGCGTAATGTTATGGAAGTTTTGAAAAATAAAAGAGGAGGAACCGCATTTTTGGGTTCCTCCTCTTTTACAGTCTTATAAATTTATTTTTTGATAACGCCGGGATGGAAAGCGGTGAGTGTTCCCGGATGATCGGTCGGTGTACAGAACATTTCTTTTGTCTTAAAATCGGTAAAATAGATGTAACTGGAAGTGACGTTGATATTGGAGTAATTGCCCTGTGCCAGTTCCTGATATCCACTGCCGTCATTTTTGATCATACAAAGGGCCGGATTGTCTTCGGAATAGCGCTGATAAAAAATACTGCTTCCGTATACATTGTAGAGATCCAGACTGTCCTTGGTAAGTGTAACCGGATGACCGGATTTCATATTGGTATGTACCAGGGCGTTGTTCTGATCCACATCCATATAATAGACATTGTCATCACTGGTTACAATCGGTTTGAAAGAATTACATTCATAGACTTTGCTTAAACTGTCACTGGCGGTATCCAGCTGATAGATGGCACCGTCACTTTCCGTTCCGCTGGTATAAATATACTGACCCAGCGTGCTGCATGTAAAAATGTAAGGCGAATATACTTTTTTGCGTCCTTCGCCATCGATTCCGATCTTGTAAAGCGTTGTAGCATCCTTGTCATCATAGTGCAGATAATAAATGTAGTTTCCGACAAGCGAGGCATACAGGCAGGGATCTTTGTCTAAAATTTTAGTGTTTTCTCCATTCTGGTCAATTCTGCACAGACTGTTTCTGGCGTAGGAGAAGAAATCAAATCCGGTTCCATTATTTTCATTATTGCGTACATAGTATACATAATGGTCATCGGCGTTGATATACATGACACGGTCATAACTGAGTTTTTTCAGATGATTGCCGTTTGTATCCATGGAATACAGCCGGTAATCGTCATCCGGATTGGCAAAATAAACGGTTCCGTTTTTCTCACAAAACAAGCCGGCATTGTAAAGGTTTCCGGCAGTATTTCCGTTGACATAGCTTGTGTTGTATTTGATCTTACTTTTCTGATGGCTGTAAAAGCCCAGTCCTGCAAATACTACGACCAGAACAACAATTATAATTATGGGCAAACGTTTTTTCATAATATCGAGTCCTCCTTGGTAAGTTGTATCTTGCCTTTTATACCTTTGTGTTATAAAATTTTATCATAAATCATGAAGGAGCGCTATATGAAAGATTTACTAGATATCCGAAAAGATATTGATAAAATTGACGAACAGATCGTAAAACTCTATGAGGAACGGATGAAACTGACCTCGGATGTGGCTGAATACAAAATAAATACCGGGAAGCAGGTTTTTGACAAAGAGAGGGAGGAATCCAAGCTGGCAACGCTGCAGAAAAAAGCGGAAAGTGATTTTACCAGACACGGAATCCGTGAACTTTTTGAGCAGATCATGCGATGAGCCGTAAGAAACAGTATAAACTGCTGACGGAGCATGGAATTATGCCTCCGCAGGAGTTTGAGCCGATTCACACGCTGGATTATTCCAATGCAAGGATTGTTTTTCAGGGACTCGAAGGTGCCTACAGCCAGCTTGCCATGGAACAGTTTTTTGGAGAAAACTGCAATAATTTCCATGTGGAGAGCTGGAAAGATGCCATGGAGGCCATTAAGAACGGGGAAGCGGATTATGCGGTACTCCCGATCGAGAATTCTTCGGCAGGAATTGTCTCGGAAAATTATGATCTTCTGGTGGAATATGATAATTATATTGTCGGGGAGCAGATCATCCGTATTGATCATGCACTTTTAGGACTGGAAGATGCGGATGAGAGAGATATCCGTACCGTGTATTCGCACAAACAGTCACTGATGCAGTGCAGTGAATTTCTGGACAGTCATGCGGACTGGGAAAAATTCAGTGTCAGCAATAATGCCGTTGCAGCCAAGAAGGTCAAAGAGGATGGGGAGATTTCCCAGGCGGCGATTGCCAGTGCAAAAAATGCCCAGATTTATGGGTTGAAAGTATTACGCAATTCCATTCAGAATAATAAAAATAATTCGACCCGGTTTATTGTTGTGACAGGGAAAAAAGTATATACCGATCAGGCAGACCGGATCAGCATCTGTTTTGAGATCAATCACGAAAGCGGTGCTTTATATCATGCACTGTCGCATTTTATTTATAATGGACTGAATATGACAAATATCCAGTCACGTCCGTTACAGAATAAAAACTGGGAATATCGTTTCTTTGTTGATTTTGAGGGAAGATTTGAGGATCATGCAGTGCAGAATGCGCTGCGCGGACTTCGGGACGAAACAATTGCATTCCGGATTCTTGGTACGTATTAGTCAGAATTGGTGAAAGAAGGTGGGCGTATGGCAATTCACACATTTGCAGCAATTTATATTGGCACATACGATGTGAGCCTGAAGGTATTTGAGTTTACAAACAGAAAAAAGTTTCATGAGGTGGATCACATCCGGTCCCGGCAGGAACTGGGAAAAGGCACTTATGGCACAGGGACAATCGGATATGAGCAGGTGGAAGAACTTTGTGAAACACTGGCGCAGTTTAAAGAGATTATGGAAAGCTACAAGGTAGACAGTTATGAAGTCTGTGCAGCAGCCGCACTCCGGGATACCACAAATGAGATATTTGTCCTTGACCAGATTTATCTTAGAACCGGATTCCGGGTAAAGGTGTTAAGCAACTCGGAACACCGTTTTATCAGTTATAAAGCGGTGGCTGGCAGTCCGGTGTTTGAGGAGATGATAAAGACGAGTGCAGCAGTCGTGGATGTCGGCGGGGCGAGTGTGCAGATCACATTATTCCGTGACGGGAAAATGATCACGACACAACACATGGAAACAGGCATTATGCGCCTGCGGAATCTGCTTGGAGACCGCGGATACTCCCTGAAAATGTATGAAAACCAAATTGAGGAATATGTCAATAAAAAACTCGAGGGATTCCGTGCCATGTATATGAATGCCCCGGTCGATTATCTGATCCTGATCAGTGACTATGCCGGCGGTTTGGTGAAAAAGATTGAGGAAAAAGGCGGAAAAAGCCGTCAGGTAAAGCTGGATAAATTCTCTAAATTTATCGATAAACTGCTCAAAAAAACGCTGGAGGAGATCACAGCGGAATTAAATCTTTCAGATGAGAGGGAACCGCTGATCATTCCGGCACTTGTGCTGTATAAAATGATGGCACAGAATGTGAATCCAAAAGAGGTATGGGTGCCGGGAGCAAACATTCAGGATGGTATGGCATTTGATTATGCACAGCACAATAAACTGCTGGCATCGACACATGATTTTGATGCGGATGTCATTTCGGCGGCCACATTTTTATCGGAGCATTACCACAGTTTTTCTCCACACATTCAGACACTTTCCAAGCTATCCATTAAGATTTTTGATGCGATGAAACAGGAACACGGACTTGGAAAGCGGGCGCGTCTGCTGCTTCAGGTGGCTACAATCCTGCATGACTGTGGAAAGTATGTCAGCTTTGCGGAAGCGTCGGAGAGTACGTATCATATTATCATGTCCTCAGAGATTATCGGTCTGACCCATCAGGAGCGCGAGATTGTTGCACAGATCGTGCGCTACAATACTCTTCCGCTGGATCCGTATGAGGAAGTCGCTGATGTATTGAGCCAGGAAGAGTATCTTTGTGTGGCAAAACTTTCGGCAATTCTTCGTGTGGCAAATGCGCTGGATCAGAGTCATAAACAGAAGTTTAAAAATATCCGGATCGCGGTAAGGGAGAGAAAACTCGTGATTACGGTCGAGGCATTTGAGGATATTGCGCTGGAACAGGCATTGTTTGACGCAAAGACCTCTTATTTTGAAAATGTATACAGCATGAAACCTGTTTTAAAAGAGAAGCGTATTTATAACTATTAGATCGGAGGGCTTTTATGGACACAAAAATAGATTTTAAAGATCCGGCATATTATGAAAACCGTGAGCTCAGCTGGATTAAGTTTGACCAGCGTGTATTAAGTGAAGCAAGAGATAAATCCATTCCGCTTTTGGAGCGGTTGAAATTTGTCAGTATTACTTCTTCCAATCTGGATGAATTTTTTATGGTAAGGGTGGCATCCTTAAAGGATATGGTACACGCAAAATATAAAAAGCGTGATATCGCCGGAATGACCGCCACGGAGCAGCTTTCCGCCATCAATAAACAGGCGCGGGAACTGGTCAATATCCAGTACAGTACTTTCAGCCGTTCCCTGATGCCGCTTCTGCGTAAAGAAGGAATTTATCTTCTGGATGCACATGAGGATCTGAACGAGGAACAGGCGCGTTTTGTGGATCGCTATTTTATGGAAAATGTATATCCGGTACTCACCCCGATGGCAGTGGATGCGTCGCGTCCGTTTCCGCTGATTCGCAATAAGACACTGAATATTGCAGCACTTCTGACCGGAAAGAAAACGGAGGATGAGACTGTGTTTGCGACCGTGCAGGTGCCAAGTGTTCTGCCGCGTCTGGTACAGATTCCAAGCGAAGGGGAAACGAAGTCTTTCATTCTGCTTGAGCAGATTATAGAACGCAACATAGGCATACTGTTTTCCAATTACAAGGTATTGTGTGCGTATCCGTACCGGATCATGCGAAACGCAGATCTGACGATTGATGAGGATGAGGCATCAGATTTGCTGAAAGAGATTGAGAACAAATTAAAGATGCGTCAGTGGGGAGAAGTTATCCGTCTGGAAATTGAAGAGAAGGTAGATAAAAAGCTTCTGAAATTTTTAAAGACGGAGCTGAAAGTGTCGGATGAGGATATTTTTCAGATTGCAGGTCCGATCGATCTGACTTTTCTGATGAAAATGTATGGCATCGACGGGTACGATCATCTCCGCTATAAACCGTATACGCCGCAGCAGGTGCCGGAAATTACACCGGGAAGTGACATTTTTGCCGCAATCCGCAAAGGGGATATTTTTCTGCATCATCCATACGAAACCTTTGATCCGGTTGTGGATTTCATCCGGCAGGCATCCAAAGATCCGGATGTCCTGGCGATTAAACAGACACTGTATCGTGTCAGCGGAAATTCCCCGATTATCAGCAGTCTGGCACAGGCAGCGGAAAACGGCAAGCAGGTGTCGGTTCTGGTTGAGCTGAAAGCCCGTTTTGATGAGGAGCACAACATTGTCTGGGCGAAAAAACTGGAACAGGCAGGCTGTCATGTGATCTATGGTCTCGTTGGCCTTAAAACACACAGCAAGATCGCACTGGTGGTCCGCCGGGAAGAGGACGGAATCCGCCGCTATGTTCATCTGGGAACCGGAAACTATAACGATTCGACGGCAAAATTATATACGGACTGTGGAATCTTTACCTGCAAAGAGTCGATCGGGGAGGATGCCACAGCGGTATTTAATATGTTATCCGGATATTCCGAACCGCTGGCATGGAATGAACTGGTGCTGGCACCATACTGGCTGCGGGATAAATTTTTGCGCCTGATCGGCAGGGAAACAAAAAACGCGCAGCAGGGAAGAGAAGCCCGTATCGTGGCAAAGATGAATTCTCTCTGTGATCCGGGCATTATTGCGGCGCTGTATGAGGCATCTGCAAGCGGTGTAAAGATTGATCTGATCGTGCGCGGAATCTGCTGTCTGCGCGTCGATTCCGGGAGTGAGTGAGAATATCTCCGTGCGTTCTATTGTGGGAAATTTCCTGGAGCACAGCCGTATTTTCTATTTTTATAATGACGGCAATCCGGAAGTATTTATGGGAAGTGCGGACTGGATGCCGCGAAATCTTGACCGGCGTGTAGAGATTGTTTTCCCGGTGATTGAGGAGGAACTCAAAGAAAAAGCACTGCATATTCTGCATGTGGAACTGGAAGATAATGTGAAAGCGCGTGTGATGCAGCCGGATGGTACTTATGAAAAACTTGACAAGCGGGGCAAGGTTCTGATAAACTCACAGGAGCAGTTTTGTGCGGAGGCAAAAGCAGCAGTGCCGGATCAGAATCCGGGAAATAACCAGCGGCTGTTTATTCCGGCAGAACCGGCGGAATAAATTTACAGAAAACAGTTGACAATACCGTAATCAGGTGGTATAGTCAAATGGTTGTTAAGAAACAAGTAGAGTATCCACTCTCACCTAAGCGCAATCGGGCGACTTAGTGTTCATACTTTTAGCATGTTATATGAATGTTAGATGTAATAGTGGATAGTCTGCTATCCACTATTTTTTATTGGAGGTACAAAACCATTAGCGAATTAATGATTAACGAACAGATCAGAGACAGAGAGGTTCGTCTGATCGGACCGGATGGCGAGCAGATTGGGGTTGTCTCATCCAGAGAGGCACAGAAAATTGCAGATGAAGCCGGTCTTGACCTTGTCAAGATTGCTCCGAATGCAAAGCCGCCTGTATGCAAGGTAATTGATTACGGTAAGTATCGTTATGATCTTGCACGTAAGGAAAAGGATGCAAAGAAGAAGCAGAAGACAGTGGAATTAAAAGAAATCCGCCTGTCACCAAACATTGACACCAATGATTTGAACACCAAGATGAACGCTGCAAAGAAGTTCCTCGCAAAAGGCAATAAAGTCAAGATCACACTTCGTTTCCGTGGTCGCGAGATGGCACATATGAACAGCAGTAAGCACATCTTAGATGATCTTGCTGAGCAGCTTTCCGATATCGCAGTAGTGGAAAAAGCACCGAAGATCGAGGGAAGAAGCATCGGTATGGTGTTGGCAGAGAAGAGATAACATTTATTAAGGAGGAATACACAATGCCAAAAATTAAGACAAACAGAGCAGCAGCAAAGCGTTTCAAAGCAACCGGAACCGGAAAGTTAAAGAGAAACAAGGCTTACAGAAGACATATCTTAACAAAGAAAACAACAAAGAATAAGAGAAATCTCAGAAAAGCAGCAATGATGGATCAGACAAACATCAAGAACATGAAGAAGATTTTACCATACATCTAAGATTTGTTAAGGAGGATATAGGAAATGGCAAGAGTTAAAGGCGGATTAGGCGCTAAGAAAAGACATAACAGAACTTTAAAGTTAGCAAAGGGATACAGAGGAGCTCGTTCCAAGCAGTATCGTGTAGCTAAGCAGTCCGTAATGAGAGCCTTAACAAGTTCTTATTCTGGACGTAAAGAGAGAAAGAGACAGTTCCGTCAGTTATGGATTGCTCGTATCAACGCAGCAGCTCGTATGAACGGACTTTCTTACAGCCAGTTCATGCACGGATTAAAGGTAGCTGGAGCTGATTTAAACCGTAAGGTATTAGCTGACATGGCTGTTACAGATGCAGCAGGTTTTGCAAAGCTTGCAGAAGTTGCAAAGAAAGCATTAGCTTAGTCATCGGAAAAATGTTGGGTAGAAAACTCCGGACAAGTTGTTTGTCCGGAGTTTTTTGAAAAATATACGGGGAAAGGTATTGGAAACAATGGAAAAAAGAGAACAGCTCGGAAGCAGACTTGGGTTTATTATGCTCTCGGCAGGATGTGCAATCGGATGCGGAAATGTATGGAAGTTTCCCTGGATGTGCGGACAAAACGGCGGTGGCAGTTTCATGCTTGTCTATGTGATCTGTCTGCTCATTTTAGGGCTTCCGGCAATGGTGATGGAACTTTCCGTAGGACGTGCGGCACAGACAAGTCCCTTGTATATGTATGAGAAACTTTCCGGAAAACGCAAATGGAAAATTCCGGGGATTGTGTGTCTGATTGGAAATATTGCACTGATCGCGTTTTATTCCGTTGTTGCAGGCTGGATTATTTATTATTTTGTGAAGTTTCTTACCGGTCAGAATGCGGATTTGGGATTTGAAAAAATGATCACAACACCATCCGTAAATGTTGGTTACCTGTTGATCACGGTTGTGATTACATTTGTGATTTTGAGTTTCCGGCTGCAGGGAGGCCTTGAACGCATTACCAAATATATGATGTCGGCGCTTCTGGTGCTGATGCTGGTGTTGGCGATCCACAGTTTTACGCTTTCCGGCGCAAAGGATGGGCTGGCTTTTTATCTGATTCCGGACCTTTCCAAAATATCAGGTACAATGATTGTAAAAGCAATGAATCAGGCGTTTTTCACGTTGTCGGTCGGTATGGGTGGCATGGCGATCTTTGGAAGCTACATCGGGAAAGAGCGTTCCCTTTTGGGAGAATCCGTAAATATCATTGTTTTAGATACGTTTGTAGCAGTTGTTGCAGGCATGATTATGTTTCCTGCCTGCGATACCTATAATCTTGAAGTGACTGCGGGACCAAGCCTTTTGTTTGATACGATGGCGAGTGTGTTTAACCATATGCAGGGCGGACGCTGGTGGGGTGCGCTGTTTTTCCTGTTCATGGTGTTTGCTGCCATGTCAACGGTATTTGGAGTATGTGAGAATCTGCTTGCCATGATCCGGGAACTGACGGGCTGGTCACGTCCGGTGGGATGTATTGCCTGCGGGATTGGGACGTTTCTTGTGGCATTGACAACGGCGCTGGGGTACAGTCTGATTCGTTTTCAGCCGTTTGCAAAAGGCACGGCATGGCTGGATTTGTGGGATTTTATTGTGTCTAACAATGCGATGCCGCTCGGCTCACTGATACTGGCGCTGTTTTGCTGTACACGCCGGGGATGGGGGTGGAACAATTTCCTGCAGGAGGCCAATGCGGGAAAAGGCTTAAAAATCAAGGCATGGATGAAACCGCTGTTCTGTTATTTTGTGCCTGTAGGGATTTTATTTATTTATATTTATGGAATGTTCACGTTTCCGTGGCATTAGAAGAAAAGAGGGGCAAAAATTATTCTGTCCCTCTTATTTTTATGCGATAAGCTTTGGGAGAGGCCCCTTTTTTCTTATGAAAGGTTTTTGAAAAATACAGCCCATTATCAAATCCGACGGAATTTGCAATGGCGGTGATCGAAAGATTTGAGTGTTCCAACAGATAGCATGCCTGTTTCATGCGAAAATCCGTGAGGTATTCTTTTGGGGACTGCTGCAGCACCAGTTCAAAGGAACGGAACAGATGGCTGCGGCTTAAACCGACGTAGGCGGCAATATCTTCCACTGTGATCGGGTAGGAGTAATTGGCGCTGATATATTCGATACTTTTCTGGACGTAGGTTGCGGCTGTCAGCTGCGTTTCTTTTTGGGTGGAAGATTTTAGAAAGAGCGCCAGCGTGGTATAGAGCCGGCCGGTCATTTCAACGGCATGTTCAAATCCGTTTCCTCTGGCATCATAGATATGCAGAAGCTGACGTTTGACTTCTTCGCCGTTGGGAACTGCATGAATACATGGATGTTTGCGTGAAAAATCGGTTGCCTGCAGAATTGTGGCAGCGTCACTTCCGGTAAATCCGACCCATGCATATTCCCATGGCGTTTTTGCATCGGCACGGTAGATGATCTCCGTATTCGGATACACAAGAAAAGCATCTTCGGCAGAAAGAAAATGGGTTTCGTTGTTGACTTCGTATGTGCCTTTTCCCGAGATCACATAGTGAATCAGGTAGTGGTCGCGGATTCCGGGTCCCCACTGATAGCCGGCATCGCATAGCTGGTATCCGACATTATAGACAGACAGGGAAACAAGTTCTTTTGCAGTTGCTTTGTAGGAATTTTTATATTGATCATTCATTGGAAATGCTCCTTACACGATTCTAGTATTGAGTTTATACGTTTTTTTATGCACATGCAACATTTTTACATGTTTTTTCTACATTTGGTTCTGTACATTAAGAGCCGGGAGCGATAGAATAGGGGTATCAGAAGAAAACAAAAGCACAGAAAGGGAGAGTGGAATTATGGCAATTTTAGTTACTGGTGGAGCAGGCTATATCGGAAGTCATACCTGTGTGGAACTGCAGAATGCGGGATATGATGTCGTTGTTCTGGATAATCTGTCAAACGCTTCAGAAAAGTCACTGGATCGTGTGGAGGCACTGACCGGAAAGAAAGTTACATTTTATAAAGGAGATATCCTTGACCGTGACATCTTAAATAAAATTTTTGCAGAGCAGAAGATTGACAGCTGTATTCATTTTGCAGGACTGAAGGCTGTCGGAGAGTCTGTGGCAAAGCTTGGGAGTATTACAATAACAACATTGCAGGAACTTTAACACTGGTTGATGTGATGCGTCAGAACGGATGCAAGAACATCATTTTCTCTTCATCTGCAACCGTATACGGCGATCCGGCAGAAATTCCGATTACCGAGAACTGCCCGAAGGGACAGTGTACCAATCCTTACGGATGGACAAAGTCCATGCTGGAGCAGATTTTATCAGATATCTACAAGGCAGATAATGAGTGGAATGTGATCCTGCTTCGCTACTTCAATCCAATCGGAGCACATCCAAGCGGAACCATGGGGGAGAATCCAAACGGCATCCCGAACAACCTGATGCCTTACATTACACAGGTTGCAGTTGGAAAGTTAAAAGAACTCGGTGTATTCGGAAACGATTATGATACTCCGGATGGAACCGGTGTGCGCGATTATATCCACGTTGTTGATCTGGCAAACGGACATGTAAAGGCATTAAAGAAGATCGAAGAGAACGCCGGACTTTGCATTTACAACCTTGGTACCGGACACGGCTACAGCGTGCTTGATATCGTAAAGAATTTTGAGGAAGCAAACGGCATTAAGATTCCATACAGCATCAAGCCTCGCCGTCCTGGCGATATTGCAACCTGTTACTGTGACCCGGGCAAGGCAGAACGTGAACTTGGCTGGAAAGCACAGTACGGAATTAAGGAAATGTGTGCGGATTCCTGGAGATGGCAGAAGAACAATCCAAACGGTTATGAGGATTAATTAAAAAAGAGGGAAAAGTCTTATTTTCGAATTTGTTTGAATATTTTTGAAAAATATGAAAAATATGCTTGACGAAGCGTGGGGTGTATGCTATTATAATACACGGTTCGTTGGTCAAGCGGTTAAGACGCCGCCCTCTCACGGCGGAAACACGGGTTCGATTCCCGTACGGACTGCTGAGATATAAATCCAGTGTTTATACAGATTCTTAGGAAGCTGTTGTAGGCACTGGATTTTTTGTTTTCTTATATGGTCATATATGAAACCGAAACGTCGGGTTAGAATGTCGAAACAAGATTACCTATGAGATAATGGGGATAAAAGTTATGCACTTAGTAAAATTGGAAGAGATTCCTGGTGCTAAAGAAGAATTGAAAAAAATTCGCAAACGATTCTACGATTGGATGAAAGATCCTTCTGCATTTTCAGAGTAATTCACAAAATACCCAAGAAACCTTGCAAAACAGGGCATTTCTTGTCAGCAGGAGGTATATTATGACATCAATTCGTGTTTTATTCGTATGCCACGGCAGGGCTATGGAAAGTCAGTAAAATCAAGGCTTTAGGGGGCATTACTTGGGTATATCGTGGCAAGTGTAGTAGTAAGGGACTACGGTAATACTACGAATGAGGGAATGCAAACAAGCCGATGTAGAAGTACAAATTTTAACGGTAGTAGCAATCGTTAGAATGTAAGGGCTATCGTTATATAGTGTGCAATCGTTGAAATGTTCAGCAGTATCGTGTAAAATGAATATCTAATTGGATATGAACATATAATATTAATGCAGCCATAAGCTGCGATTTGAACTTATTTTGACATTGACAAGCGGCTCATTTGGATGTATATTTTAAGTACAGTAAGAGATTACTGCAAATGTTTGTTGCTACTCGATATGCAACTCAAACAAGGTCGAGTTCAAATGTTTGTCGCTACTCGATATGCGACTTAGAAAAGGTCGAGTTCAAATGTTTTGAGGTTCCATTCGAGAGGATGGGGCCTCTTTTTAACGATAGGAGAAGAAATGGAAATAGGACATTTTTATTATATTGATGATCAGTACTTTAAGGATTTTCCAGATCCTTATTTGATGCAGAATAAGGAAAAGTAAATGGACAGTTGCATGACAGACCATGTTTTTACGCATTCCAGGATAGTAATACTCAGCTATTTTGGATGATTCCGTTTTCGTCACAGGTTTCTAAATTTAAGGGGATTTATAATAAGAAAATGCAAAAGTACAATAGGTGCGATACAATTGTTTTTGGAGAAGTACTTGGTCATGAGAAGGCTTTTTTGATTCAAAATATGTGTCCGATTACAGAAAAATATATGAAAAATGAGTATTTGGACTCTGCTGCCAATATACCAGTTCGTGTTGATGGTAGATTGGAAAAGGAATTGAAGGATAAGGCAGGGAAAGTATTAGTGTTGCAGAGAAAGGGCGCAAAGCTGATTTTTCCAGATGTCCTTAGTATAGAACAGGAATTATTATAATAGATGGAAATATCTATCGAATATAGAGACAGTCTGTCTGATCAAAATCAGGATAAGGACAAGTATTCGTTGGTACTTGCCAATCCACCTTTTAAGGGAAGTCTGGATGCAGAGTCAGTTTCCGGAGATTTGCTTAAGGTATGTAAGACAAAGAAAACAGAATTATTATTCCTTACCTTGTTCCTTCGTATCTTAAAGATTGGTGGAAGATGTGCTTGTATTGTACCGGATGGAGTGCTTTTTGGATCTTCTAAAGCGCATAAGGATATCAGAACAGAGATTGTAGAAAATCAGAGATTGGAGGCTGTTATTTCCATGCCTTCCGGTGTGTTTAAACCATATGCCGGTGTATCTACCGCTATTCTGGTATTTACTAAAACAGAGCATGGTGGAACGGATAATGTGTGGTTCTATGATATGAAGGCTGATGGCTTCAGTCTTGATGATAAGAGAGCTGTTGTGTCTGAAAATGATATCACTGATATCATCAAGAGATTTAAGAATCGTGAGCAGGAAATTGATAGAAAACGTACCGAAGTAGAGTACCGCGCTCTAATATATCAAACTCAAACCTATAGAAAGTGCCTGTATCTGTTGAAGAGAATGTTGTCAACTCTTCATCAGTAAAAGTGACAGAAAAGATAAGTGGTGTAGATAAAAAATGAGCTCTATACCATTATAAACTGTGTTGGAAAAATGAACCATCATATATCCATCTTGCGCTTGTACACTTTTATGGCAACAAAAATGGTGAGAATATTTACAAGGCTTTGAAAAAAGAGAAATTCGAAGCACCTGCGGTTCGATGGAAGAAAGATACTAAACTAAAGAAATTTATTGAACTTATCTTGATTCACACGAATACAGCTAATATTGATGTTCCAGAATCGTTTTCAGGGTATCTAGCAAATAACATAGTAGGCGATAAGAAGTCTATGAGTGCTAAAATCACAAAGCAATATCCAAAGAATGGAACGCAACTTAACAAGATATTCAAGCCATTTTATAAGACACTTGCAAAAATAAAGAAATAACAAGAAAGAGGCCAGAACGATAAAGGATGGCACGATATCGCCTAAGTCGAAGGCAAGTTCTTCTAACTCTGGCAATATAAAGATAAAAATATGAAAAAAGTATTTGACAAAGAGTATTGTGTATGATAGTATAATACACGGTTCGTTGGTCAAGCGGTTAAGACGCCGCCCTCTCACGGCGGAAACACGGGTTCGATTCCCGTACGGACTGTTACTATTATAAATATAATAGCCCAACCCGAAAAAATGTTGTCGTATGACAGCATTTTTTATTTAATCATAGGAAATTCCTTCCTATGATTAAATAACGCTCCGCGAGCTGCGCATCCTCGCGGAAATAAAGTTTATGATGGAGAAACGGCGGCAGAGGCTTTGGAAAATGTGGAAACAGTTATTTCCGAATGGATAGAGACGGCAAAGGCTATTGGGCGGGAAATTCCAGTGCCAAAAGGAAAATTGATGTACGCATAATGAAAAATCCAGTGTTTTCATGGAATCATCCGTGAAAACACTGGATTTTTACGAAATAAACTTCTTTACAATTCAATGGTCAGTTCCACAGGACAGTGATCTGAACCGAATACATCGGTATGGATAGCTGCTCCGGTGAGACTGGAATCCAGCCGTCTGGAAGTGATGAAATAATCGATCCGCCATCCGGCGTTTTTCTCGCGGGCTTTAAAGCGGTAGGACCACCAGGAATAAATGCCCTCGGCATCCGGATAAAAGTAACGGAAGGTATCCGTAAAACCGGCGTTTAAAAGTTCAGTCATTTTTTCCCGTTCTTCATCGGAGAAACCAGCATTTTTGCGGTTGGTCTTTGGATTTTTCAGATCAATCTCCGTATGTGCAACATTTAAATCGCCGCAGAGAATGACTGGTTTTTTACGGTCAAGCTGCAGGAGATAGGCACGGAAAGCGTCTTCCCACTCCATGCGGTAGGAAAGCCGTGCCAGTTCATTCTGGGAGTTTGGAGTGTAGCAGGTAACAAGATAGAACGTATCATATTCTAGTGTGATCACCCGGCCTTCGGTATCACAGATGGCGGTTCCGATGCCGCGTGTGACGTTAAGTGGTTCTTTTTTGGCAAAAATAGCAGTGCCGGAGTAGCCCTTTTTTTCGGCATAATTCCAGTATTGGTGATAATCCGGCAGATCGAGTGTGATCTGTCCTTCCTGCAGCTTGGATTCCTGGATGCAGAAGAAATCGGCATCTGCGGCACGAAAATAGTCGAGAAATCCTTTTTGTACACAAGCGCGCAGTCCGTTGACATTCCATGAGATGAGTTTCATTGCTGATATCCTCCTAAAGTAGATTTTCCTAAATTATATACATATGTGAGAGAAAGTACAAGTTTGGTTATGGTCTGCAAAGATCGGACCATATGGAAATAATGTTAAAAAAATACTTGACGCATGGCTTGGCCTATGGTAGTATAATACACGGTTCGTTGGTCAAGCGGTTAAGACGCCGCCCTCTCACGGCGGAAACACGGGTTCGATTCCCGTACGGACTGCTGAAGTTCTTACCAGATATGGTAGGAACTTTTTTGTTTTATAAAATAAAAATATAAAATCCCTTGAAATCAGGGGAAAAGAGTGATATGATAACAAAAGTAGCATAGAAACTAAGGTTGAGAGAGGGCAGATGTCCTCTCTCAAATTTTTGTGAAAAATGCGATGATGAAGAAAAGAGGTGGTAACATGTCAAAAGCAAGTACTTATGAAGCAAAGACAGAACAGTTGATCCTTCCAATTTTGGAGAGGATGCAGTTTGAACTGGTAGATGTAGAATATGTCAAGGAAGGCAGCACGTATTATCTGCGGGCGTATATTGATAAGGAAGGCGGCATTACAATCAATGATTGTGAAGCGGTAGCACGTGAGATGAATGAACTGCTGGATCGGGAAGATTTTATTTCAGATTCGTATACGTTTGAGGTAAGTTCTCCGGGACTTGGCAGACCGCTCAAAAAAGAAAAAGATTATGTGCGCAATATGGGGAAGAAAATTGAAATCCGTACCTATCGCGCGATCGACCGGTGCAAAGAGTTTACAGGGATTTTGAAAGCATATGATGATACATCGGTAACAATTGCGGATGAGAACGACAAAGAGACCACCTTTTTGAAAACAGATATTGCACTGATCCGACAGGCAATTGATTTTTAGAACAATGACTTAAAAATACGATCAATATATATGGAGGATAAAAATCATGAATAATGAGTTATTGGATGCGTTAACGATACTGGAGAAGGAGAAAAACATCAGTAAAGAAACGCTGCTTGAGGCAATTGAAAATTCCCTTTTAACTGCCTGCAAAAATCATTTTGGAAAGGCTGACAACGTAAAAGTTGTGATTGATCCGGACACCTGCGAATATCATTGTTATCAGGAAAAAACAGTGGTAGAGACTGTGGAAGATCCGATTGAGCAGATCTCTTTGCAGAATGCGCAGATGATCAATGGAAAATATACACTGGGCGATATTGTTCAGGTAGAAGTAAAATCCAAAGAATTTGGACGTATTGCAACACAGAATGCCAAGAATGTGATCTTACAGAAGATCCGTGAAGAAGAACGGAAAGTGATTTACGATGAGTATTTCAGCATGGAAAAAGAAGTAGTGACAGGTGTTGTCCAGCGTTATGTCGGACGCAATGTCAGTATTAATCTTGGAAAGGCAGATGCACTCCTGACCGAAAGTGAGCAGATCAAGGGGGAAACCTTCCAGCCAACCGAACGCATTAAGGTATATATTCTGGAAGTGAAGGCAACCTCAAAGGGACCGAAGATTCTTGTTTCCAGAACACATCCGGAGCTTGTCAAGAGACTTTTTGAGTCAGAGGTTTCCGAAGTGCGGGATGGTATCGTTGAAATTAAAGCAATCTCACGTGAGGCAGGAAGCCGTACAAAAATCGCGGTATGGTCGAACGATCCGGATGTAGATCCGGTTGGCGCATGTGTCGGAATGAACGGAGCACGTGTCAATGCGATCGTTAATGAGCTGCGCGGAGAAAAAATTGATATCATTACATGGGATGAGAATCCTGCAATTTTGATTCAGAATGCATTAAGTCCTGCAAAGGTTATTTCCGTTATTGCGGACGCTGACGAGAAAGCAGCAAAAGTTGTGGTTCCGGATTACCAGTTATCGCTTGCTATTGGTAAGGAAGGACAAAATGCCCGTCTGGCAGCCCGCCTGACTGGATTTAAGATTGATATCAAGAGTGAGACGCAGGCAAGAGAGTCCGGAGATTTCCTTGATTACGAAAATGATTATGAAGACGATGAGTATGATGATAATTATGAGTATGATGAGGAAGGATATTACAAAGATCCGGATGCCACAGAAGAAATTCCTACCGAAGCAGAAGCATCAACAGAAGAAGCGCCGGTAGAAGAAACATCAGCAGATGAGACTTCTTTTGAGGAGTAATTATGGCAAATAAAAAAATTCCATTGCGCAAGTGTGTCGCCTGTAATGAAAATGAAGGAAAAAAAAGAAAGTGAT
>ENA-OQDM01000295-OQDM01000295.1-human-gut-metagenome-genome-assembly--contig:-NODE-295-length-32861-cov-2.392344_pt1 | contig 32861 bp, 28 predicted proteins | sample MGYA00242772_ERZ504605 | MGnify/ENA primary metagenome ERZ504605 (study PRJEB26092, sample SAMD00036348) | human gut metagenome | host: Homo sapiens | study: EMG produced TPA metagenomics assembly of... | reverse complement strand
GAAAAAAATATCCAGAAATTATTTTATACAGAATATTTTAACAAACCGCAGCTTGCCTCTTCTAAAATGTTAGATGCTTACTACGAAGCTTCCCACATGAATGGCAGCCACGGAAAATATTTAATGGCAAGCATTGAAGGCCAGTACATGGATAACTGTATTTTACATGCACTCAAGAAACTTTCCATTCCTTTCTATGTTGTGGAAAGCAGAAGTAATCCGGATTCCGTTCAGATCGTAACAAGCTATGCAAAGCAAAGTTCCATGATTGAAACTGCCTATATTTCCAATGTAAAACATCTTCCTCAGTTAGAGGCACCGGATAAATTGGCAGAAGTGATTCGTATGCTTTTCGAACGTGAAGAAAAATAATACATGAATATACAAAAAAGTGACTGTCGGAATTTTTCACAGTCACTTTTTTGATCGATAACACGATGCTTTCACGCAAAGTGTTTTTCTATTTATGACACTTTATTTTTTACAAAATGTCTTTCTTTTACCCTTATTATTTTAGTGTAACGGCTCCTTTGTCGGAGTGCCGGCTTTCCTCGGATATGCTTTCGGTGTATGTTTTTCCTTATCGATCACAACAAAAGATCGTTTCTGCTCATACAGATCAAATTTATACACATCCGTCACTTTTCCACCCAGAACGAAAACAGCTTTTTTTGCCTCTGCTACTTCTTCCTCAATACTGCCAGACTTATAGGAAATAAATTTTCCTCCAACCTTCACAAATGGGATGCAGTATTCACTGAGTGAAGAAAGATTTGCAACCGCGCGGGAAACGCATACATCAAACTGTTCTCTGTAATCTTTATTTCTTCCCAGTTCTTCTGCTCTTGCATGAACGGCAGTAATATCTTTCAGTTCCAGTTCATCAATCACCTGGTTTAAAAACTTAATCCTTTTGTTTAAGGAATCGGCAAGCACTAACTCTAAATTTGGAAATGCAATCTTAAGTGGGATTCCCGGAAATCCTGCCCCGGTTCCAAGATCTAAAATTTTAGCATCAATTTTTAGATCATATACACGGCACAAAGAAAGACTGTCTAAAAAATGTTTTTCTACCACCTCATCAAATTCCGTGATGGCGGTCAGATTCATTACCTTATTCGTTTCTACCAGAAGTTCATAGTACTTAAGGAACTGACTGATCTGTTTCTCGTTCAACTCGATCTGAAGTTCTTTTAATCCATCTTTAAACTGTTCCAGATTATAACTCATTCTGATCTCCATTCTCTCTTAGTATGCATATCCAACACTCATATCTCGATATACTTTTTTCTTTTATAAAATACCATTGCCGTTACAGATATGTTTCGTCTTTCTATCATTCTGCAGACTCTTTCTCATGATATTTCATCTGCTCCATATACACAAGTAACACTGACACATCCGCCGGTGATACTCCCGAAATACGGGATGCCTGTCCGATGGAAGTCGGTGAATAGGTCTTTAATTTCTGACGTGCCTCAATACGCAGACTCGGTACATCATCATAGTTAAAGTTTTCCGGAATCTTTTTCTTTTCCAGTTTTTTAAAGCTCTCGACCTGTTTCATCTGACGCTTAATGTAGCCATCATATTTGATGCTGATGTTTACCTGCTCGGCAACTTCTGCCGGAAGATCCGGTCGCTCCGGATCAATCGGTGCAAGTTTATCATAATCCAGTTCCGGTCTGCGGATCAGTTCTGTTAAAAATGTTCCAGTGTTCAGAGGAATACTATCGTAACTTTCCAGTAATTCCTGTACTTTTTTATTTGCGCCGATCTTTACTTTCGCCACTCGCTCGATTTCCTGTGCAATCAGTTCTTCCTTTTTACATACCCAGTCATAACGCTCTTTTGAAATCAGGCCAATTTCATAACCTTTTTTCGTCAGGCGCAGATCTGCATTATCCTGTCTCAACAGCAGACGATACTCCGCACGCGAAGTCATCATCCGGTATGGCTCATGATTTTCTTTGGTCACAAGATCATCAATCAGTACTCCAATATAAGCCTCCGAGCGGTCTAAAACCAGTGGTTCTTTTCCTAAAATGCTCATAGCCGCATTGATACCTGCAATCAGTCCCTGGCATGCTGCTTCCTCATAGCCGCTGCTTCCGTTAAACTGTCCACCGGAAAAAAGTCCTTTAATCTTTTTAAATTCCAATGATGCATAAAGCTGGTTTGGGTTAATGCAGTCATACTCAATTGCATATGCATTTCGCACGATTTTTACATGCTCCATTCCAGGCAGTGTGCGGTACATCTCATGCTGCACATCTTCCGGCAGGGAAGATGACATACCACCGACATACATCTCATTGGTATTGATTCCTTCCGGCTCAATGAAAATCTGATGGCGGTCCTTATCTGCAAATTTTACTACTTTATCCTCGATTGACGGGCAGTAACGCGGACCGGTTCCCTCAATGATTCCAGCATAAATCGGGGAACGATCCAGATTTGCACGGATGATCTCATGCGTCTTTGGATTCGTATACGTCAGCCAGCAGGAAACCTGATCAATCTGCACATCCTCCGGATTTGTCGTAAAAGAAAACGGAACTACCCTCTCATCCCCTTTTTGCTCCTGCATTTTTGAAAAATCCAGAGAACGCTTATCCACTCTCGCAGGTGTTCCCGTCTTAAAACGGAACATCTCGATTCCATGTGCTTTCAAGGAATCCGTGAGATGATTTGCTGCCATCAGACCATTCGGTCCGGTATAAGTAATCATCTCTCCGGTCAGACAACGCGCTCTCAAATAAGTTCCCGTACAGAGCACAACTGCCTTACAATGATAAACTCCACCGGAAACAGTCTTTACCCCGGTAATTTTCTGAAGCTCACCATTAATCTCAACCATCTGTCCATCTTTTTTTCTACAGCAGCAGAATTTGCCGGAACTGTAATGATCTCCGCCACTTCCGCCTGCCGGATTGTAAGATGCTCTGTGTTCTGAAGCGTTTTCCGCATTTCCATGCTGTAATTCACTTTATCTGCCTGTGCACGCAGAGAATGTACCGCCGGCCCCTTGGACTTATTTAACATCTTCGACTGTATAAACGTCTTGTCAATGTTGATACCCATCTGTCCGCCGAGTGCATCGATTTCTCTTACAAGATGGCCTTTTGAACTTCCTCCAATATTCGGATTACAAGGCATCATCGCAATACTGTCCACGCTGACCGTAAAAATAATTGTTTCCAGTCCAAGCCTTGCACATGCCAGTGCCGCCTCACATCCTGCATGCCCAGCACCCACAACTACCACATCATAATTTTCTTCAATCGCAGGCATCTTTTATCCTTCTTTCTAAAATACTTAAACCATATATTTTTTCTTCCAATAATTGGCACCCACCGATGCCAATTATTTTCCCATACAGAATTTACTAAATATCTCATTCACCAGATCATCTTCGACTGCCTCACCAACGATACTTCCCAGTTCTTCATATGCATTCATCAGATCAATGGAATAAAAATCTTCCGGCATTCCGTCTAAGATACTCTGCACCACTAAATTTAAACTATTCCGTGCTTCCTGTAAAGCGGTTTTATGGCGAATGTTTGTGATATACACCTCATCATTAAATGTAACCTCTCCAGTGAAAAACATCTCACGGATTGTCTCCTCAAGTTCCTCAATGCCAGTCTGTTCTTTGGCAGAGATTGCAATCATTTTTTTATCCAGATGTTTTCTGATCGATTCGCTGTCGGTAACCGGTGTAAGATCTGACTTATTCAAAAGAACAATCGCTTTTCTGTCCTTTAAGAGTTCCATGATTTCAAAATCATTTTCATCCAACTGTGTCGATGTATCCACAACATAAATTGCCAGATCTGCCTCATTTAAATATTTTTTTGCACGATCCACGCCGATCTTTTCCACAACATCGTCCGTCTCACGGATTCCCGCTGTATCGATCACATTTAAAATGATTCCATTTAAGTTGATCTGTTCTTCCAGTACATCCCTCGTGGTACCAGCAATATCTGTAACGATAGCACGCTCCTCTCCCACGAGCGTATTTAAAAGAGATGATTTTCCGGCATTCGGTTTTCCAATAATGACGGTAGAAATACCCTCTTTTAAAATTTTTCCATTGTCACTGTTTGCAAGAAGCTTTTGAATCTCTTTCTGCGCTTCTTCCACAATTCCATGAAGTGTTTCCGGATATCCATCTAAACTGATGTGCTCCGGGTCATCTAATGCAGACTCAATAAATGCGATCTCATGCAGCAATTTTTCACGGACTTTCCTTACTGCAGCCGAAAGTGAACCGGAAAGCTGTTGTTCTGAACTCTTTAATGCAAATTCATTTTTCGCATGAATAATATCTATGACAGACTCTGCCTGTGCAAGATCGATCCGTCCATTTAAAAATGCCCGTTTTGTAAACTCTCCCGGCTCTGCCGGACGCGCACCATATTTGATTACTGTCTCAAGCACCCGTTTCATGACATACACACCACCGTGACAGTCAATTTCCACGGTATCCTCTTTGGTGTAACTTTTTGGTGCCCGCATCAGTACAACCATAACTTCATCGATCACTTCATCCCCATCTTTGATATGACCATAATGAATCGTATGTGTCGGCATATCAGATAATTTTTTCCGTTTTTCATTGAAAAAATACGGTCGACAATCCCGACTGCCTCATCTCCACTGATTCTTATTATACCAATTCCTGAACTTGACATAGCTGTTGCAATCGCAGCAATCGTATCTGTTCGCATAATACCTCATTTCCATATACAAAAAAATTCGTGGACGTTTTCTTTATCCGCCACGAATTTTTCTGTGTCATTCATCACACACGGATGAAAACCTGTTTACTGTCTCTTTAATGTTACAACAACATGACGATAAGGTTCGTCTCCTTCGCTGTGTGTTGTCACAAACTTATCATTCTGCAAGGTAGAATGAATCACTCTTCTCTCATAAGGATTCATCGGCTCTAAAGAAACCGGACGTTTTGTTCTCTTTACCTTGTATGCAATATTCTTTGCAAGATTCTCTAATGTCTCTCTTCTTCTCTTGCGGTAATCTTCCGTATCAATTTTGACTTTTACAAAGCTCTCTGCATTTTTATTAACAGCAAGATTGGTCAGGTACTGGAGAGAATCTAAGGTCTGTCCTCTTTTTCCGATCAGAACGCCCATGTCATCACCTTTTAAATCAACATTGATCACATTGCTGTTTTCCTCTGCAGTCATAACGATCTCAACTTTTAAATCCATCGCTTCGAATACTTTATTTAAGAAATCTTTGATATCATCATTCACAGAATATTTCTTGCGTACTTTGATAACTGCATCTTTTCTTCCGATGCCGAGAAATCCGTTATTTCCTTTTTCAACGATCTCATATTCGATTCTGTCACTGGTTGTCCCCAGTTTTACCAGTGCTTCTGTGATTGCTTCATCGACTGTTTTTGCTGAAATTTCAATATATTCCATATCCAAAACCCCTGTCCTTTCTTATTATTTTCTGCTGTTTTTCTCATTAAAATCGCGGACCATGTTTGCTTTTGCGGCCATACTTCCGGCTTTTGCCTTTGATTTTGCGGCATTTGCTTTCTCTAATTCAAGCTCGCGCTGTGCCTCACTCATGTTAGACTTCTTCTCTTCTTTTTTCGGTTCATCAATTTTTCTTGTATTGATCTTAGCAGCATTGGAAATCTGATTTTCAGCGATTCCCATTTTTTCACGTTTCTTCTTTGCCTTTTCCTGATTCTTCTTAATAATATCCTCAAGATTGATTTTCTCAAAATGTTTATTTAAGAAAAACTGCTGAACGCTTCGTACTACGGCACCGGCAATCCAGTAAATACCAAGACCTACAGGAACGGTAAAACACATTACAAATGAAAAGATCGGCATAGTGCGGTTCATCATTTTCATCTGCTGTGCAGCCATATCATTATCGCTATTTCCGTTAGACGGAGCAGCCTGCGGCATCAGCTTAATGTTAAGTACCTGGGTCAGATAAGAAATAACCGGTACAAGAAGTGCTAATACTACAAACAGGAAGTTATGTGACGCAAAGTTCGTCGTCATGACCTGCCATGGTGTATCTGAAATATTCAGTCCCAGAAAGTTGTTTACATGTGAAACTGTATCATAAGTCGCATTGATGGTATCCGTCAAAGAAGGAAATGCACTCTTTAAGTTTTCCCATCCCGCTGAATTCATTTTGTATAAAACATCAACAATAGAGTTCGAAAGTGCAGTCGGATCTGACACTGTAAAATCTGCTGCCGGTGTGGTCATAACTCTTAAATCTGTAACGAGCTGAGTCATCTTATCCTGATAACCGCTTGTTGCCATAATTCCATCAACCAGCGTAGAGAAATTGTTCTTTACACCGGATACATATGCCGGAACATTTAAAAATACACGGTAAAGAGCAAACAACAATGGCATCTGGATCAGCATCTGCACACAGCTTCCCATCATGGAAACACCGTATTTTTCATATACTGCCTGTGTTTCTTCCTGCATTGCCATCATGGATGCCTGATCTTTTTTTCCGTTATATTTTTTCTGGATCGCCTGAAGTTCAGGCTGCATCTTCTGTGATAACTTTGAAAATTTCTGCTGTTTGTAAGTTAACGGGAACAAAATAGCGTAGATCACGATAGTAAAGATAATGATGGAAAGACCAACATTCTCAATACCGATCATTGACATCAACGCATAAATACCATTCATTACCCAGCCAAGTACTTTGGCGATCGGTCCTAAAATAGCACCATTGTATGCTGTTAATAACATATCTGACACTTGTAAATACCTCCACTATGGAACTGGATCATATCCACCTTTTGAAAAAGGATTACATCTTAAGATTCTCCATAAAGCAAGTGCTCCCCCTTTTAGAGCTCCGTACTTTTCAACTGCCTCCAACCCATATAAAGAACAGGTCGGGCAATATGGACACTTGGTCGTTTTCATCGGAGAAAGATATTTTCTATAAAACTTAATTAAAGCAATTAATATTTTTTTCAAAATGATTCCATCTTCTTTTTTCTGCAATTAACGATTGATTACTTTGTGAAGACCTCCAAGATGCAGCAGGGCACTCTCTGTTTCATGATAACTGATATCGCGCGCCGTACTTCTTGCGATGACTACAATGTCCAAACCATTATTGAACATGTCTTCATGTAGTCTGTAACTCTCCCGGATCAGCCGGGTCAGATGATGTCTGATAACACTGTTTCCAACTTTTTTACTGACGGATATGCCAAGACGATTTCCTTCTGTATGATTTTCCAGAACATACATTACCAGATAACGGTTCGCATAGGATTTTCCCTGCCTGTACACTTTCTGGAAATCACTGTTCTTTTTTAATGATTCCGAAAACTTCATCCTAGTATGCCCTTTCTGATTATTTACCTAAGGCACCAACTACCTTCTGTCTGTTTGAAGGTCTCTGCTTACTTTACCCATAAAATATCTTTGAATGAACAAATAGGTGGTACAAAATGCACCACCTCATTATTCATCCATTCTTCTTAAGGAAAGAAAAGACCACAAAAATGTGGCCTATGCTGATAATTTCTTTCTTCCTTTTAATCTTCTAGCAGCCAATACTTTTCTTCCGCCTGCTGTGCTCATTCTGCTTCTGAAGCCATGAACTTTTGATCTCTGTCTTTTCTTCGGCTGAAATGTCATCTTCATGTTATATCCACCTCCTCTGCCTGGCATTCACCATCATCCTGAAATGACGATGCGATAGAAAACGTCCTAAGACGCATATTCTCAGTTAAAAAACATCATTTTCAATTATAGCAGAAAAATGTTTCAAGTCAAGCACTAAAATTTTGTTTGACCTCATTTTACTTATCTACATTTCAACATTTATCCATTTGTGGAAAATGTTGACCACTATATATATAAGGAAGAAACTCTATCATCCTATATCTTGTTATTTGCTTTTCCACAGTTATCCCCCGAAAATGTTAAAAAATGTGGGTTGAAGAATGCCGATTTTTAGCGGTTTCGCAAAGTTATCCCCAATTTGTGGATAACTTGTGGATATTTTATGGATAATCCACGGATAATCTGTTTATAAACAGGATAATCCCTTATATTTCGCGGTCTATAACTTTTTTCGACTTATTCACACATATTTTTTCCCTTCATGCAAATTTTTTATTATTCAGGCTTTCTATTTTGCCCAAATTGGGGTTTTTTTGCATTCACCCTAACTTAAAATACCCTGTACAAACTTTTCATTGATAAAAGCAAAAAAATAGTGTAGGATAGAACTATGTAGGATTTTTTTATCAGGAGCGTACAAATTTGGGCGTAAGCTCATATTTGTTATGCGCAAAATACAGCGCAAAAATGAGGATTAAAATGGATAAAATTTTAGAAAAATGGGACGAGATTCTCTCAACCGTCAAACATGAGCATGATATCAGTGATATTTCTTTTGATACCTGGATTCGCCCGCTCGAAGTTTACGGCGTCGAGGGCAGCACTTTATATATACTGGTTCCATCGGAACAGATGACCCTAAGCTATATTTCAAAAAAATATTATCTTCCTTTAAAGGTAACGATTGCAGAACTTACGGGGACAGAATACGAAATCAAGTTCATCCTGCCGGAACAGACAAAAAATATCCGCACCGGCAATAGCGGCGTACCGAAAAAAAATGCACTTTCCGAAAAGGCGGACAGATCAAATCTGAATCCGAACTATACATTCGACACGTTCGTCGTCGGCAGCAATAACCGTTTTGCGCAGTCGGCGTCACTTGCCGTTGCTGAATCTCCGGGTGAAGCATACAATCCTCTCTATATTTATGGAGGACCGGGACTTGGAAAAACTCACCTTATGCATTCCATCGGTCATTTTATATTAGAGAGAAACCCGAACGCAAAAGTACTTTATGTTACATCCGAAGAATTTACCAACGAAGTAATCGAGTCGATTCGAAGTGGTAATGCTTCCGCTATGAACAAACTTCGTGAAAAGTATCGTACGATTGATGTATTAATGGTCGATGACGTTCAGTTTATCATCGGTAAGGAAAGTACACAGGAAGAATTTTTCCATACATTTAATGCACTCCACTCTGCCGGCAAGCAGATTATTTTAACATCCGATAAACCGCCAAAAGACATGGAAACCTTAGAAGACCGGATTCGTTCACGTTTCGAATGGGGTCTTATTGCTGATATCGGAACTCCAGACTACGAAACACGAATGGCTATCCTGCGAAGAAAAGTTGAAGCAGACGACATGAAACTCAGCGATGAGATTCTTAATTATATTGCAACTAACATTAAATCCAACATTCGTGAACTTGAAGGAGCTTTAAACAAACTTCTGGCATATTCCAATCTTGAAAAAACAGATATCACAATGGAAATTGCCATGAAAGAACTTCAGAATATTATTACACCGGACAAGCCAAGAGAGATCACGCCACAGCTTGTAATTGAAGTTGTCACCGAACATTTCAATATTTCGCTAGATCAGATGATCTCAAAAACAGAAGTAACGAAATTGCCAGACCAAGACAGATTGCAATGTACCTCTGTAAGAATATGACAGATATACCGCTTGACTCGATCGGACAGTTACTTGGGGGAAGAGACCATTCCACCATTATTCATGGTATCAAAAAAATTGCCGATGAATACGAATCAAACGAAAATACACGCAATTTAATAGAAACTATCAAGAAAAAAATCAATCCTAACTAAAGTTATCAAGGTTTTTCGAAGTTATACACAAAAAATTGTTGATATCTTGTTAAATTAACGTGAATTCCGTATGGACAAGTCTCATTTTCATGTTTAAAACCTGTTTAAGACATTTATGAGCCTCATCCTCAATTCACATCATTTCAAGATAATTTCCGCATGGTTTTCACAGGGTTATACCACCTCAAATTTTTTTTAACCCCTTGAAAATTAAGGCTTTCTACGGTTATCAACTTATGAACAGCCTCTAAGACGACTACGGCGGATTTCTATTTATTTTTTTATGAACACGTTTTGGCGAGCCACTACGTTTCATCAGGAAGGAGTTATCTACAACATGAAATTAATTTGTTCTAAATCTAATCTGTTACATGGTGTTAATATTGTTTCAAAAGCAGTTCCTACCAGAACTACCATGGCGATCTTAGAATGTATTCTGATCGATGCTTCTGCAAACGAAATTAAACTTACTGCAAATGATATGGAACTTGGGATCGAAACAAAGATCGAAGGCGAGATTGCAGAACGTGGTGTAATCGCACTGGATGCAAAAATCTTTTCCGAGATTGTCCGTAAACTTCCAGACAGTGATGTTACGATCGAAACTGATGCATCCTTTAAAACAACTATTACATGTGAAAAAGCAAAATTTAACATTGTCGGTAAATCCGGTGATGATTTTTCCTATATTCCGTACATTGAACGTAACGAACCAATCGTTATGTCCCAGTTCACCTTAAAAGAAGTCATTCGCCAGACTATTTTCTCCATCGCTGACAATGACAACAACAAATTAATGACAGGTGAGTTGTTCGAGATCGAAGAAAACGATCTTAAGGTTGTCTCCCTCGACGGACACCGTATTTCGATTCGCAACATTGAATTAAAAAATAATTATTCTCACAAAAAAGTTGTCGTTCCCGGAAAAACACTTCAGGAAGTCAGCAAAATCCTTCCGGGTAGTGCAGAAGATGAAGTATCTATTTTCCTGACAGACAATCACATCGTTTTTGAGTTTGAAAATACGACAGTCGTTTCCCGTCTGATCGAAGGTGAATACTTCAAGATTGAACAGATGTTATCTTCTGATTACGAAACAAAAGTAAAAATAAACAAACGTGAGCTGTTAGACTGTATTGACCGTGCAACACTTCTTGTCAAAGAAGGTGATAAGAAACCGATCATCATGAACATCACAGATGGAACGATGGAATTAAAAATCAATTCCTTTATTGGTTCCATGAATGAAGATATCGATATTGCCAAAGAAGGAAAAGATATTTTAATTGGCTTTAATCCAAAGTTTTTCATTGATGCGCTGCGAGTAATCGATGAAGAAGAAGTAACACTTTACATGGTCAATCCGAAAGCACCATGTTTTATCAAGGATGATGAAGGTACATTTATTTATCTGATTCTTCCGGTTAACTTTAATGCAGCTGCAAACTAATTATTTTTATAGAATTTGAAATCTATGATTGATATTGCCCAAAGGGCGATAGAAAGGAATTCCATGATAGAGATTCAGATCAGAGAATCAGATGAATTTATAAAACTTGGACAGGCTTTGAAAAAAGCCGGTCTGGTGGAATCCGGAGTTGACGCAAAATTTGTCATCCAGGACGGTTTAGTAAAAGTTAATGGCGAAACAGAATATCAGCGTGGAAAAAAATCCACGATGGTGATGTGATTTCCTACAACGGAGAAACGGTGAAAGTCTCAAAATGATCATTCAATCCATTGAATTGAACAATTTCCGCAATTATGAAAATCTCCAGATTTCGTTTGATGAAGGGACTAATATTTTATTTGGTGATAATGCGCAGGGAAAAACCAATATCTTAGAAGCTGCTTACTTAAGTGGAACTACCAAATCCCACAAGGGAAGCAAAGATAAAGAGATGATCAGGTTTGGAACAAACGAAGCACACCTTCGGACTATGGTTTTAAAAAAGGCAAACAATATCAGATTGACATGCATTTAAAACACAACCGTTCCAAAGGAATCGCTGTAAATAAAATACCAATGAAAAAAGCGAGTGAGCTTTTTGGAATATTGAACATTGTATTTTTTTCGCCAGAAGATCTGAATATCATAAAAAATGGTCCATCAGAGCGCAGACATTTTCTGGATGCTGAGTTATGTCAGTTAGATAAGATCTATTTATCTGATCTGTCGAACTATAATAAAATTCTGAATCAGCGAAATAAACTGTTAAAAGATATGGTTTATCGTCCTGAATTATCGGATACACTTCCGGTATGGGATATGCAGCTTATTGATACCGGGAAAAAAATCATCAGGCGCAGGGAACAGTTTGTAAAAGAACTAAATGAAATTGTTCATGAAATACACTACCGGATATCAGGTGGGAAGGAAGAACTTTTTCTGTCCTATGAACCAAGTGTTTCGGCAGATATGATGGAGCAGGAGATAGAGCGGGTAAGGCAGCGTGATCTGAAAATGTGTCAGACATCCGTAGGACCACACCGTGATGATCTGCTTTTCTCTATTGCAGATGTTGATATCCGCAAATTTGGTTCACAGGGACAGCAGAGAACATCTGCACTCTCTTTAAAATTATCCGAGATAGAGCTGGTAAGAAAATCAATCCATGATACTCCGGTACTTTTACTGGATGATGTCTTATCAGAATTAGACAGCAGTCGTCAGAATTATTTGTTAAACAGTATATGTGACACCCAGACAATTATTACCTGTACCGGTCTGGATGAATTTATCCGTAACCGGTTCGAGATCAATAAAGTTTTTGAGGTAATAAGTGGTCAGGTATTTGAAAAAGGTCAGGTTATAGAAAGGCAAGGTTAGCAGAATGGCAACAGAGAAAATTGAAAATCCAAATGAATACGGAGCTGACCAGATCCAGATTCTGGAAGGACTTGAAGCAGTTCGTAAGAGACCAGGTATGTATATCGGCAGTACATCGGCGAGAGGACTCCATCATTTGGTCTATGAGATTGTAGATAATGCCGTGGATGAGGCACTTGCCGGATATTGTAAAAACATAGAGGTTACCATTAATCCGGATAATTCTATTACAGTCGAAGATGATGGACGTGGTATTCCGGTTGGAATGAACCATAAGGCTGGAAAATCAGCACTTGAAGTTGTATATACAGTTCTTCATGCCGGCGGAAAGTTCGGCGGTGGCGGATATAAGGTATCAGGTGGTTTGCACGGTGTAGGTGCATCAGTCGTAAATGCGCTCTCCACCAAACTTTGTGTCGAAGTGTATAAAGAGGGACAGGTTTATTTTCAGAGTTATCATATCGGAAAACCGGATGAACCGGTCAAAGTGATCGGAACCTGCGATCCGGAGAAACACGGCACAAAGGTTACATTCCATCCAGATCCGGATATCTTTGAGGAGACTGTTTATGATTATGATACTTTAAAACAGCGTCTTCGTGAGACTGCGTTTTTAACAAAAGGACTTCGCATCGTACTTACGGATACGAGAGAGGAATCCCATCATTGTCATGAGTTTCACTATGCCGGTGGTATCAAGGAATTTGTCACTTACTTAAACCGCAGCAAGGAGGCATTGTACCCGGATGTCATTTACTGTGAGGGAACCAGGGATGGTGTGTATGTCGAAGTTGCCATGCAGCACAATGATTCCTACAACGATGCGACCTACAGTTTTGTAAATAACATCATTACGCCGGAAGGTGGTACGCACCTCGCCGGATTCCGTAATGCGCTGACGAAAACATTTAATACTTACGCGAGAGCAAATAAGATTTTAAAAGATTCGGAACCAGCACTGACCGGTGACGATATCCGAGAGGGACTGACTGCGATCATCAGTATCAAGATTGAGGAGCCGCAGTTTGAGGGACAGACAAAACAGAAACTCGGAAACAGCGAGGCGCGTGGAGCAGTGGATTCCGTGGTAAGTGAGCAGCTCACATATTTCTTAGAGCAGAATCCTGCAGTTGCAAAGAGTATCTGTGAAAAATCTCTGCTTGCGCAGCGTGCGAGAGAGGCAGCGAGAAAAGCGCGTGACCTGACCAGAAGAAAAACAGCCTTGGAAGGTACTTCCTTACCTGGAAAACTTGCAGACTGTTCGGACAAAGATCCGAAAAACTGTGAGATCTTTATCGTCGAGGGAGATTCCGCGGGTGGTTCTGCAAAGACAGCAAGAAGCCGTGCAACACAGGCAATTCTTCCTTTGCGTGGTAAAATCCTGAACGTGGAAAAAGCGAGACTGGATAAAATTTACGGCAATGCCGAGATCAAAGCAATGATCACTGCATTTGGTACCGGAATTCATGAAGACTTTGATATTTCCAAGCTGCGTTATGACAAGATCATTATTATGACGGATGCCGATGTCGATGGTGCTCATATTGCGACACTGATGCTGACATTTTTATACCGTTTTATGCCGGAACTCATCAAGCAGGGGCATGTATATCTTGCAACTCCGCCGCTTTACAAGATTGAGAAAAATAAAAATATCTGGTATGCGTACGATGACGCTGAATTAAACAATATCCTGATTGAGATCGGACGTGATGGCAATAACAAAATCCAGCGTTACAAAGGACTTGGAGAGATGGATGCCGAGCAGCTCTGGGAGACGACTATGGATCCGGAAAAACGTATTTTAAAACGTGTCATGATCGATGAGGAAAATTCTTCGGAGATTGATGTGACATTTACGACTTTGATGGGTGACAAGGTAGAACCGAGACGTGAGTTTATCGAGGAAAATGCAAAGTATGTACAGAATCTGGATATTTAACAGATAGGTGCAGCCGGATTTTTAGAAGATGTGATCCGTTTGCAGAAGTTCGGATGACAGAGACGAGTTAGAAATGGAGAAGAAATCAGATGGATGATAAAATTTTTGATCAGATTCATGACGTCGATTTGAAAAAAACGATGGAAACATCCTATATCGATTATGCCATGAGTGTTATCGCGCAGCGTGCGCTCCCTGATGTAAGGGATGGTTTAAAACCGGTACAGCGCCGTGTGCTTTACTCAATGATAGAGCTGAACAATGGTCCGGATAAGCCGCATCGTAAATGTGCGCGTATCGTCGGTGATACGATGGGTAAATACCATCCGCACGGAGACAGTTCTATTTATGGAGCTCTTGTAAATATGGCACAGGAGTGGTCGACCAGATATCCGTTAGTTGACGGTCATGGAAACTTTGGTTCCGTGGACGGTGACGGCGCGGCTGCCATGCGATATACGGAGGCACGTCTCAGTAAAATTTCCATGGAAATGCTTGCCGATATTGGAAAAGACACCGTTGATTTCGTTCCAAACTTTGATGAGACGGAGAAAGAACCTACCGTTCTGCCATCCCGTTATCCGAACCTTTTAGTAAACGGAACTACCGGTATTGCCGTTGGTATGGCAACAAATATTCCGCCGCACAACCTGCGCGAAGTCATCAATGCCGTAGTAAAGATCATTGACAACAAAGTCGAGGAGGACCGCGATACCGATATCAAAGAATTACTCTCTATCGTCAAGGGACCGGACTTCCCTACCGGAGGCATGATTCTTGGAACAGCCGGGATTAATGAGGCTTACCGTACCGGACGTGGAAAAGTCCGTGTGCGTGCAATTACAGATATAGAACCAATGCAAAACGGCAAAAACCGTATCGTGGTAACCGAACTTCCGTATATGGTCAACAAAGCGAGACTGATCGAGAAGATCGCCGAGTTAGTCCGCGATAAAAAAGTGGATGGAATCACAGATCTGCGTGATGAGTCCGACCGCCAGGGTATGCGTATCTGTATCGAACTCCGCCGTGATGTCAATCCGAATGTCGTATTGAATTTACTTTACAAACATACACAGCTTCAGGATACATTTGGTGTGATCATGTTAGCGCTTGTCAATAACGAGCCGAAGGTATTAAACCTCTACGACATGTTAAAGTATTACCTGATCCATCAGGAAGAGGTCGTTACCAGAAGAACCAAATACGAATTAAACAAAGCGGAAGAGCGCGCCCACATTTTAGAGGGATTGCTGATCGCACTTGACAATATAGATGAAGTCATCAGCATCATAAGGAGCAGCCAGAATACGCAGGAAGCAAAATCACGTTTGATCGAGCGTTTCTCCTTAAGCGATGCACAGTCACAGGCAATTGTAGATATGCGTCTGCGTGCACTGACAGGTTTGGAACGTGAGAAACTCGAAGCAGAGTATGCAGAGCTGATGGACCGCATTGCAGAACTGCGTGCAATTTTGGCAGATAAGAAAAAACTGCTCGGCGTGATCCGTACGGAGATTCTGCTGATTGCTGATAAATACGGCGACGACAGAAGAACATCCATTGGCTTTGACGAGTACGACATTTCCATGGAGGATCTGATTCCAGTAACAAACACTGTCATTACCATGACAAAATTAGGTTACATCAAGCGCATGAGCCTTGACAATTTTCGCGCACAGAACCGTGGCGGTAAGGGAATCAAGGGAATGGAGACGATCGATGACGATTACATCGAAGAACTTTTGATGACGACATCCCATCACTACATGATGTTCTTCACAAACACCGGACGTGTATACCGTATCAAGGCTTACGAGATCCCGGAGGCAAGCCGTACCGCGAGGGGAACTGCAATCGTAAACCTGCTCCAGCTCCAGCCGGGCGAGAAAATTACGGCAGTTATCCCGATCCGTGAATACACGGAAGGACATTTCCTGTTCATGGCGACAAAGAAAGGCATTGTGAAGAAAACACCGATTACCGACTATGCAAATGTCAGAAAGACAGGACTTGCTGCGATCAGTTTAAGGGAAGATGATGAGCTGATCGAGGTAAAAAAGACAGATAACAATCAGGATGTTTTCTTAGTGACGAAATATGGTCAGTGTATCAGGTTTAAAGAGACAGATGTAAGAAAAACAGGCCGTACTTCCATGGGAGTCATCGGTATGATCTTACGGATGGGGATGAAGTTATCGGTATGCAGATGCAGTCCCAGGGGGATGAACTCATGATCGTTTCAGAAAAAGGTCTTGGAAAATGTACACTGATCTCCGAATTTACCACGCAGAACCGTGGCGGTAAGGGTGTAAAATGTTACAAGATCACCGAAAAGACTGGAAATATTGTCGGCGTGAAAGCGGTAAACCAGGACAATGAACTGATGCTGATCACCACCGAAGGAATTATTATCCGTATCAAAGTCAGTGATACAACGTTGCTCGGAAGAATTACTTCCGGTGTCAAACTCATCAACTTAGATGAGAATGTCACTGTGGCAAGTATCGCAAAAGTGCGTGAGGATAAGAGTCTGATCGACAATGCAGACACATCCGAACTGCTCAGTGAGGAGGAAGAAAAGGAAAGTGCAGCCATCGCTGCGGAAAATGCAAAAAAGGCATCTGTAGAAAATACAGAGACAGACGACGAGCTGATGAAAGAACTGTTAGAGCGCGCAGAGGCTGATGGTTCCGAGGATGAGGAAGAATAGATAACCGTATAGTGAAGAAAGGGCAGAAGCTGAATGGAAAAAACAGTGTATGAACTAATGCATGGCGAAAAGATAGTAGCAGACATTGGGACGAACGGAGTATGCACAGTTTTGGACAGGGCGTTTCTGCCCTTTTCAATTTATCTGGAGGATACAGCAGAAAATGATGATCTCGATATCCGCATGGATAACCTCACCAATTTTTATTACTGGTGTGCAACCCGTGTTCTGACACTTGACCGTGTCTATGCAAAGGAAATTTTAAACAGTATCGGAGCACTGCAGGCGCAGACCGACCGTGACCGTGCCAAAATAGCGCTGTCCTATCACTGTCTGTCACTGACTGATATTTTCTGGGTTCGGGAAAAAGGGGAGAATATCACATTTTCACAGATCAATCTTTTTGAAAATCATCTGGATAATGCACTTGTGGATATTTCCCTGCGCGGAAAACAGATGACCGTAGAGAACAGTTACCTGATTGCTGACGATCTCTCAACCAACGGCGTGTTTCCAAAAGCGTGGATCAGGGAAAAAAATTCGTTTTCCCTTTTGAAAAATGGAAACAGCAGGGCTGTGGAAAATGAAATCCTCGCAAGTAAGATCTGCCGCTGTTTTGACTGCAGACAGGTGCTCTATGAGGAAAGTATGTTTGACGGACAGAAAGTTTCCAAAAGCAGGATCATTACGTCGGTGGATTACAGCATGGTATCAATGGAGGCATTTGAAATCTATGCAGCAAATCATGACATTCACGTTATGGATTTCGTGTTAAAGCTGGATGCATATACCTACTACATGATGAACCTGCTCGATTACCTGATTGGCAACACGGACCGCCACTGGGGAAACTGGGGATTTCTGGTGGACAACCGCACAAACCAGCCGGTACGCCTGTTTGATCTGATGGATCTCAACCAGACTTTTTTGGCATATGATACGCCAGATGGTGCAAATTGCATGACTACCGGAAACCGGAAAATGTCACAGCGTGAGGCTGCGGTGGAGGCGGTAAAAAAGATCGGGCTGAACCAGAGGGCTGAGATCAAAGACGAGTGGTTCAAAGGCAGGGAAAAAGAGAGGGAGATGTTCTGGTGCAGATTTGGAATATTAAAGGAACAATGGAAAGCGTAAAAATCTGAAGTTGCAAAGAGTGTGGGTTATGGAACAATTTTAAGTGAACAAGATTACGAATTGTGGAAAATGAGGGAGCAGATTGAAAAATTTGTGGAAAACCATAAGGTAAAAACTGTTATGTGAGACTTTAGAAAAAATGGAAAAACAAAAAACTTTGTTGTATGATGAAATGAAGCAAAACAATTAAAATGGGGTAATGTAGAAAGGTGGTACAAGCATATGAACTTGACAGCAATTCAAAGCAAAGTCACAAGAGGAAATTATGTCAATGTAAAAAAATCTGTAATTTTATCTGCCGAAAAGGAACAGCCGGCGGAAAATAAAGTGACAGGGCAGCAGTCTGAAGTTACGCGTCCGGTACATACGATTGTTTCCGATTCATCCGCTGCAAATCCGGTCCGGGATAAACTGCAGTCTGAGAGTGAGCAGATTCAGGATGATGGAGTAAAAGATTTATTTCAGCAGATGGTAAAATCCTATAAAAATTTAAACCTGCATCTGGTTGAATATGAGGAAGAATGTAAAGAGACTGAAGCAGCAAAAGACGGCGACCAGAATAAAAACAATATCATCAATGTAGATAGAAAAGTCATTTTATCAATGAAACAAAGCCAGGAATATGCAGAACGGGTCAATCATATTTTACAGAATGCAAATGAAGTGACAAGCGGATTTATCGAAGACTGTATACAGCATGCAAAAGAACTTTCAGACGATGAGACAATCTGTACGGTAGGAAAAATTGAGACAAAGCTCATAGATGATGGTGGCAAACCGGCACTGGTCACATCCGTGCATTTTGAATATACATCGAAACATTCGGATGAAGTGAGGGAACACAGATGGGACGGAAATGTGAAAAACCTGAAAAAAGAATATATACAGAAAATAGCAGAAAAATTTGAGGACAGAGTGGAAGAATTGTTAAGAGACAGGGAAGAAATATGAAAACCGGAAGAAGCAGAAAATATTATCTGATGGAAGCAGTTTTGATTCTGTTTAACATCTTGATCAATCTGATCATTTTTGCAGTTCCGCTCGCGGTAAATCAGATCATCAATGGAAAACTTGCACTGACGGATCGTGTGATAGCATTTATCATAGGGTTTATGCTGCTTGAGATTTGTATCCAGTTTGTCTATCTATTGATCGAGCTGCACATGCAAAAAGAGTACAAGAAAAATTTGTCGAAGGAAATTTACCAGAAAATCTATTCCATGAAATACGCATCAATCATAAAGTACGGTGCAACGTACCTGACGGAGCGGGCAGACTCGACGGTGCTCACATTGGCGAATCTGTATATTATGTCGGTCCCGATACTGACTGCAAAATCACTGGTTATTTTGTTGATCCTGTTATACTCCCTGACCATCAATAGTTTTATTTTTCTGGTAATGCTGTTTATCTTGATACTCAATGTGGCTGGATTTTATCTCCTGAATAAAAATTTACTGAAAAAATCAGCCGAGATGCAGCGGATTATTCCAAAGGAGCGAAAAGACATTTATCAGATCGCCAATCAGGTAGATTTTATCAAGCAGAATGAGGACAATACAAATCTGAATGACATACTTGAAAAACATTTAGAAATTATCGAACAGGAAAATAAAAGGGTAAATGTTTATGCGCGTGGGATGAGTGAAGTCATCGATTTTTTTAACATGTTCGCCCAAAACATTATTTTGATCGTGGTATTTTATATGTATCTGCAGGGGAATACAAAATTAAACAGCATTTTTACAATTTCGATTCTCATGTCGTATCTTTTACCTGCCATCTCAAATATTGTGAAGGTAAACCTGAATTTAAGAGAGGTAAAGGCAAGCCGGGAATTTTTACAGCTTGTGGAGGATGAGCAGGAACAGAGTGGAGATATAAAAATCGATCATATTGATGATGTCGCGGTCGATATGGAAAAACTTCAGACGATGGACGGGATCTTACTGGCAAAAGATATTCATATCCAGGCAAAAAAGGGAGATATCATTGGAATCGTGGGGGAGTCCGGTTGTGGAAAAACGACACTGATGAAAAGTATTTTAAAATTCTGGGATCAGAATACCGGAATTAAGATCAATGGAATCCCGCTGGAGAATATTGAAAACCATTCCTTTCGGAAACAAATGTCATTTTATTCGCAGAATGTGCCAATCATAACAGGTTCAATTTATGATAACTTAAACTTTGGGCGCAGGAAAATGGAACCGGAGGTATACCAGAACATTCGTTTTTTAGATAAATTTACAAAAGAACGCGATATCTTTACACCTTTTATTCTGGAAAATGGCAACAATCTGTCCGGCGGTGATAAACAAAGAATCGCACTGGCGAGAATGTATACCGAGGAGGCAGAGGTTCTGATTTTAGACGAACCGACAAGTTCACTGGATGAAACGACCGAAAAGGATATTTTAGATGGGATCAGCCACTGCCCGGATAAGATTATCTTTCTGATCACACATCGAAAAGAGAATTTGAGGTACTGTAATAAAATTTACCAGATCCGTGACAAAAGAATGGTAAGCGTGAAAAACGTTGATGAGTTATCAAAATAAGTCAGAACAAAAAAACAGGGTGGCAGCACCCTGTTTTTTTACCATCCACCGCCTAAAACCGACCACCTGCCGCAAATCAGTAGAAACCGTTCCAGACATTGCCTATAATGACATCAGAAAGGAGGAAGTGAGAAAATGCAAATAGAAATAAAACTCGACGAATCCTGCAAAGAACCCAAGATCATCATCCATACAGACAAGATGACCGAAGAAGTATCGCAGATCGTAAAGTTGCTGTCGGAGGAAAAACCGGAAGTCTTTGCGGCGATTCACGAGAATGGCGAAATCATTTTGTTAGAACAGACGGAAATAATACGGATCTATGCAGAAAATGACAGGGTATATGCAAAGACAAAAGACGGCAGCTACCGGTTAAAGGCAAGACTGTATGAGTTAGAGGAGAGACTTAACAAAAAAATGTTTATCCGCATCTCCAATTCGGAGATCATTAACCTGAAAGAAGTAAAAAAATTTGACTTAAGTTTTTCCGGGACGATCTGTGTTTCGATGTCAGACAAAACAGCAACGTATGTTTCAAGGCGTTACGTCAGAAAAATCAAACAGGTATTGGGATTATAGAAATGGTGGTGTGTGTGAAAAATATATTTTCATACACAGGAATGGAGGTTATCATGAAAAAAAGAATTTTATGCAGAGCGCTTATAGGTGCGCCGATCGGTCTGGCAATCAGTACTGCAATCACAATTTTTTCTTCACTCATATACGGTGACGGAAATTATTATCCGGTTGTCCCGGCATTGGTGGAGCAGTGTGGAAATGAAATTAATGCGGTCGTGGCGCAGATGATCGCATCTTTACTGTATGGTGCGGTCTGGGCGGGCGCGTCCGTGATATGGGAGATGGATGACTGGAGCCTGCTGCGGCAGACAGTGACTCATCTGCTGGCAGGTTCGATTGCAACATTTCCGGTTGCATATCTGATGTATTGGATGAAACATAGCATTGCAGGGGTCGTTGTGTATTTTGCGATATTTATCGGAATCTATGTTGGAATCTGGATCACATTATACAGCAGGGCAAAGAGAGAGGTCACAAAGCTGAATGAAAAAGTAAGTTTACAAAACCGGTAAGAGATCTGTTTTTTATTGCAAAACACCGCTCCATTTGCAGGTATTTTTCTAAAAAAAGAAATGATACATTGAAGAAAATGAGAAACTTGCAGGAGGGGGACTGCTGTATGGAACACAGGTTCTTACAGCAGCAAGGCAGAAAATGGAGAAAAATATAAAATTTGAACAGAACACACCGCTGTGGGATAACAGTCTTTCGATAGAAGAACGTCTTGACTATCTGACAGGGGCAATGACGCTTGAAGAAAAAATACACTGTCTGACAACCGGATGCCCTGACATTCCGAGGCTTGGAATCCGGGCAACTTATATGGGCGGTGAGGCTGCACACGGGATTGAGGCGAGACATGACCAGGCATTTAATAAAGGGGAGCCGGAGCCGACCACAGCTTTCACTCAGCCGATCGGTATGAGTGCGAGTTTTGACAGGGAGCTGATCAGAGAATGTGGTCGCGCTGTCGGCGAGGAAGCCAGGGCTTTGTATACAAGAAATGGTGGAGGCGGGCTCTGCCGCTGGGCGCCAACGATTGATATGGAGCGCGATCCGAGATGGGGAAGGACGGAAGAGTCATACGGCGAAGATCCGTATCTGACCGGAGAGATGGCGGGCGCATATATCCGCGGTATGAGGGGCGAGGATCCTTTTTATATCCGTTGCGGGGCAACGCTGAAACATTTTTACGCAAACAATGTGGAGAAAGACCGCATTAAGATTTCATCTTCCGTAGACAGGAGAAATAAAAACGAATATTATTTAAAACCGTTCAAAAAGGCGATCATGGAGGGCGGCGCGGAGGCAGTCATGACCTCCTACAATGAGATCAACGGGATTCCGGCGATCGTCAATGACGAGGTGCGCCATGTCCTAAAAGGCACATATGGACTGCCCGGGCATGTTGTTTGTGACGGAGGCGATTTTTCACAGACGGTGAACGACCATCATTTTTATCAGACGCACGGGGAAACACTGGCAAATGGATTAAAGGCTGGTGTTGACTGTTTCACGGATGATGGAGAGATTGTTTATGCTGCGGCAAGGGAGGCATTAGATAACGGCTGGATCACGGAAAAAGATATTGATGAATCGGTGCGCAATTCGTTCCGGACAAGGATAAGGCTTGGCATGTTTGATAAAGAGGGCGACTGCCCGTATCAGAACATGGGCGAAGAATATATCAACAATGAGGAACACAAACAACTTGCGCGTAAAATGGCGGATGAGGCGGTTGTCCTTTTGAAAAATGAAAATGAAATTCTTCCGTTTGATGAAAATACAGTAAAAAATGTAGCAGTAGTAGGTCCACTCTCTGATGTGTGGTACAAGGACTGGTATTGTGGCATCCCTCCTTATGAGGTTACTGTCTTAGATGGAATCAGAGAAGCATTTCCAAATGCAAAGATCAGTCATGAAACCGGTTTGTCTGAAATCCGTATCCGCCTGGCGGATCAAACCAGTGATAAATGCTATGTGGGACTGGATGAGAATACCCGGTTAAAACTGGTAATAAAAGAGCAGGCAGAAACATTTATTTTGAATGACTGGGGCTGTGGCAGCATGACCCTGGTGGCAAAAAGCAACGGCAGATTTGTCACTTTAGAGGAGGATACAGATATCATCAAGGCAGACAAAAAAGAGGCGTTTGGCTGGTTTGTCCGTGAGTTGTGGAATTTGAAGTGGGAAAAAAGCAGTTTTACACTGGAAAGCTGGAATAAGAAGCAGGTAATTGTGGATAAAGATGGTCATTTTTCCATCTGCGTGGATAATCCGCCGGCAAGATTTGAGATAGAGATCGTAAAAGACGGGAAAACTGCTGCGGAGAAAACAGCAAAAGAAGCTGATCATGTGATAGCAGTCATTGGCTGCAATCCGGTCATCAACAGCAAAGAGGAAGTTGACCGCACCACGATTGTACTTCCGACGGAGCAGGAAGAACTGGTAAAACGGGTGGCAGCAGTGAATCCGAACACCATTGTGGCTTTGATCAGCAACTATCCGTATGCCATCGGTGAATTGGAGAAAAATGTTCCGGCGATCCTGCTGTCTGCATCGGGCAGTCAGGAACTTGGACACGGAATCGCAGATGTGCTGACCGGAAAAGCAGCAGCTGCGGGACGATTAAATATGACATGGTACCGTTCGGATGAAGATCTGCCGGATATGAACGACTATGATATCATTCAGGGAAAACGCACTTACCAGTATTTTGACAGAGAAGTGCTCTATCCGTTTGGATATGGTCTGACTTATGCAGCATTTTCCTACGAAAAAATGCAGATCAAAAAAGAACGCGGCTGTATCAAAGTGAGCTGTTTTATCAAAAATACTGGGGAAAGAAGTGCTGATGAAATAGTACAGCTTTATGTGCATAAAAAGGGTTCCCGTGTGCAGCGTCCGATCCGGCAGCTTGTTGGGTTTGAGCGCATTCATGATATTCAGCCCAAAGAAACCAGAAAGGTCACATTTATGGTACAGTTGTGGGAGTTAGAATACTATGATGTGATCTCAGAGCGCATGATCTTAGAAGACGGAACATATCAATTTATGGCAGGCGCGTCATCACAGGATATCCGCTTAGAACAGAGTATTGAAATTGATGGAACGCATGCCGGAAAAAGAAATCCGTTCCAGGCAACTGCTGCCGACTGTTATGATGCATATGACCACATGTTTTTACATCGGGGAATCAACGGTTCATCCTGTGTGATCCCTGGCTGTGCCGGAGATGACCCGGATGAGATGAAAGAACAGCCGGTGAGTGGAAAGTTAATTTATCATGATTTTGTATTCAGCAAAAAGCCGCTCAGGCTGAACATCACGTTAAAAGTATTAGAACCGGTCAAGGTGACTGTGACAGGGAAAAATGTCGCAACGGTCACTGCAGAGCCGGTGGACTGTTACCGGATGTTAGAGATGGATCTGCCGGAAAATTTTATTGAAACCGGAAAACCGGAAACCATTCAGATCCAGGTGGAGGGAAAATGTAAGATATCCAAATTTGTGTTTGCCTAATAAAAAATTCACAATTGAACCGTGCGCAGTGAAGTGTTATAGTATGTTCTGGATGATATTCCGTATACAGGAAATCATACCAGAACATATTTTTTATCAGAAAAAGAGAATAAAACCAGGAAAACCGCTTGTATCCGTCAGTCGACGGAATGAGACAGTCGCATGCTGCTTCACAAAACGGGGAGTGAAATCCGGTTCACATTTTGCTCCGCCAGACAAAGGGGGAAAATCCCCTGTCCGTCAGAGGAGGATTGCATGCAGATCAGTTTTATTGGCGCCGGGAAGGTCGGCGTGTCACTTGGAAAATATTTTATCAGTAAGGGCAGGAAAGTAGGAGGTTATTATAGTCTGAGCCCAAAGTCTGCCGCATGGGCGGCAAATTTTACAAACACAAAGCAATATCAAAGTATCGAAGAAATCATTAGCAGCAGCGACATGATCTTTTTTACCGTGCCCGATGATAAAATCGGGGAAGTATGGGAGGTGGCAAAACCGTATGCCCACGGTAAAATCATTGCACACTGCAGCGGGATTCACAGTTCAAACATCTTTTCTGATATAGATCGTACTGGTAGTATGGCCTATTCTATTCATCCACTCTGTGCCGTCAGTGACAGGGAAACATCCTGGCAGGCACTTGGTGACGTACTGTTCACCATTGAGGGGGATGAGCGAAATATCTCCAATATCCAGAACATGTTTGCGCAGATGGGAAACCGGACGTGTTTTATTTCTGCGGAAAACAAAATCAAATATCATGCAGCGGCATCTCTGGCATCGAACCACATGACAGCGGTATTTTTTATGGCGCAAAAACTATTCTTAGAGTGTGGTTTTTCAATGCAGCAGGCAAACGAGGAATTGTACCGGCTTGCAAAAGGCAATCTGGAAAATATCCACGCACAGGGATGTATTAATTCCCTGACCGGACCTGTGGAGCGCGGGGACAAAAATACCGTACAGAAACATATGGATGCATTAGATGCTGACATGAAAAATGCCTATCTGGAAAATGCAAAGCAGCTTTTAGAAATCGCAGAGCAGAAAAATCCGGACAGAGATTATGCGGCAATGAGAGAAATTTTCATGCCGACAGAGATTGGAGAATGACAATGAAAAACACAGTAGTAACTTTGCAGAAGCAAAAAGACGAGCACGACAAAATTACAATGGTGACGGCTTACGATTACACGACCGCGAAGATCATGGATGAATCCGGCGTGAATACGATCTTAGTCGGGGATTCACTTGGCATGGTCATGCTTGGCTATGAGGATACGTTATCCGTGACCATGGAAGATATGATCCATCACACGGCAGCAGTGACCAGAGGTGCAAAAAATGCATTTGTTGTTGCAGATATGCCGTTTATGTCCTATCAGACTTCCGTCTATGATGCAGTGGTAAACGCTGGGCGTCTGATGAAAGAGGGCAGGGCAAACGCAGTCAAATTAGAGGGCGGTGTGGAATTTGCCCCACATATCAAGGCAATCGCACAGGCATCAATCCCGGTTGTTGCACATCTTGGACTGACGCCGCAGTCGGTCAATGCGTTTGGCGGATTTAAAGTGCAGGGAAAAGACATTGAGGCGGCACAGAAGCTGATCGAGGATGCAAAAGCAGTCGAGGAGGCAGGCGCATGCATGGTCGTATTAGAATGTGTACCGGCAAAACTGGCAAAGAAAATCACGGAAATGCTGAAAGTTCCGACCATCGGTATCGGTGCAGGCGCAGACTGTGACGGACAGGTGCTTGTTTATCAGGATCTGCTTGCCATGTACGGGGATTTTCGTCCAAAATTCGTAAAAGTATTTGCAAATGTCGGCGATGCAATGCGTGAGGGAATGGCGGCATACATCAAAGAAACCAAAGAGGGAACCTTCCCTTCTGCAGAGCATTGTTTTAAAATAGACGATTCCGTGATCGAAAAATTATATTAGGAGGAACATACACATGAAAATCGTATCAACCATAAATGAAGTGAGAGAACAGGTAAAAGAATGGAAAAAAGAAGGGAATACGATCGGGTTTGTTCCGACCATGGGATATTTGCATGAGGTCATGCGAGCCTTATCGATGCAGCACGTAAAAATAACGGCAAAGTAGTGGTCAGTATTTTTGTCAATCCGATCCAGTTCGGGCCAAACGAAGATTTAGACAGCTATCCGAGAGATTTAGAGCACGATGCAAAACTCTGTGAGGAACACGGCGTGGATCTGATCTTCCATCCGACACCGGAAGAAATGTATGGGGATAACTTTTACACCTTTGTGGATATGGATGTGCTCACAAAAGAACTTTGTGGATTAAGCAGGCCGGTTCACTTCCGCGGCGTTTGTACGGTCGTATCCAAACTGTTTAACATTGTGACTCCGGACAATGCATACTTCGGACAGAAGGATGCACAGCAGTTAGCAATCATCAAACGCATGGTAAAAGACTTAAATATGCCACTTTCCATCCACGGCTGCCCGATCATCCGTGAGGAGGATGGACTTGCAAAGAGCTCCAGAAATACATATCTTTCCCCGGAGGAGAGAAAAGCAGCACTCGTGCTGAGCCGCTCTGTTTTCCTTGGTGAAAAAATGGTGAAAGAGGGAGAACGCGACTGTAAAAAAGTCATCGCTGCAATGACTGAAGAAATCGAGAAAGAGCCGCTTGCGAAGATTGATTATGTCAAAATCGTAGACTTATCCACAATGCAGCAGATCGATACCATAGAGCACGGCATACTTGCAGCAATGGCAGTATACATCGGAAAAACCAGACTGATTGACAACTTTATGATCGAGGACTAGAAAAGAGGAAAAAATGACTATTTCAATGTTAAAAGGAAAAATCCACCGCGCGACCGTAACGCAGGCGGAGCTTGACTATGTGGGAAGCATTACCGTAGACATCCAGCTTTTAGAGGATGCCGGCATTTTTGAGTATGAGAAAGTGCAGATCGTGGATGTGAATAATGGCGCACGCTTTGAGACTTATACGATCGCAGGAGAGCGCGGCAGCGGAGTCATCTGTTTAAACGGTGCGGCAGCCCGCATGGTACAGACCAACGACAAAGTAATCATCATGGCATATGCAGATGTGACACCGGAGGAAGCAAAACAGCAGAAACCGGTCGTTGTGTTTGTGGATGAAAACAACCACACCACGGAGATCACAAACTATGAACGTCACGGGGAGATATCGGCGATCCGTTAAAAAAATTTACTGTTTGAACAAATATGAAGGCTGTATTTAAAAAGGTTAAAGATACCTGAAATTCCAGAAACAGATGACCGGGAGTAAACGGTAACAGTTGAATCATAAAAAGCAATCAGTTATAATTATTTATAATTGATTGCTTTTTTAATCATGGAAACATATTTTTGTAGAACAGAATTTATTTTTGCAAAAAGATTTTTAATTACATGGAGGAAAATATGCCGCAGAACTGTTATGAACTCGTATGGATATTTATCATTTATGCCTTTATCGGCTGGTGTACGGAGGTTTCTTACGCTGCATTAGACCGTGGAATTTTCGTAAACCGTGGATTTTTAAACGGGCCGTACTGTCCGATCTATGGTTGTGGTGTTGTGATCGTCGTTGCGGTGCTCACTCCATTGAAAGACAATCTGCTGATATTGTTTATCGGGTCTTTTTTGCTGACCTCCATTCTGGAATATATTACTGGATATTTACTGGAAAAAGTATTTCATAACCAGTGGTGGGATTATTCTGACAAACCGTTTAATATTCACGGTTATGTCTGTCTGAAATTTTCGATTTACTGGGGACTGGCATGTACTTTCATCATGGATGTGCTGCACCCGATCATTTATAAAGGAATCACACTGATGCCGCATATTGTCGGAATGATTTTAATTTGCATTATCATGACCGTATTTTTTGTGGACTGTGGAATTACCGTAGCAACGATCCTGAAATTCAATAAACGGCTCAAAGTCATGGATGAGATGGCAGAACGCATCCACAAACTTTCCGATGAGATCGGAGAAAACATTTATGAAAACGTGACGGACATCGTGGAAAAATCAGAAGAGTTCCAGGAAACACATGCCGAGCTGTTAGATAAATTAGCGGAGACAACCGGGGCTGCGAAGGATAAGATTGCCGAAACAACCGGAACTGCTAAAAATAAAATTACCGGCACAACAGAAACAGCCAGAGAAAAAATCGTCGAAACGACCGGAACTGCAAAAGAGAAGATCACAGATACCGCTGCAAATGCAAAACTTGCAATTTCAGAAAATATCATGGAAGCAAAGAGCAGTTTCGAGGCAAAGAAAATGCCTGGACATGAAAATCGGAGAGATGGAAGAAAAACCGACGAAAAACAAAAAGCGGAGCTTCTGAACTCTCTGAGAAATACGAACATCTTTTTGAAGAAAAAAACTTTGGCTTTCAGCGTTTGATGAAAGCATTCCCGGATATGAAGTCAAGAGAAAATGATAAGACTTTGACGGAATTTAAAAAACACTTTCGTTTAGACAAGCCGGAACAAAAATAAAACAGATGCGCAGCGGGCAGCAGTGGACGCAGAAATGGAGAAAACATGATCAGAACAGTCGATACAAAAATAATTACAGAAAATGTCAAAGAGATGTGCATTGAAGCAAACCATTATCTTTCCAAAGATATGGATATTGCAATGAAAAATGCGGTTACAACGGAAAAATCCGAACTTGGCAGGAAAATATTAAATCAGCTTCAGGATAACTTAAAGATTGCGGATGAAGAGATGATACCGATCTGCCAGGATACCGGAATGGCAGTTATCTTTTTGGAAGTGGGGCAGGATGTTCATTTTGAGGGAGAGGCGATTGAGGATGCCATCAACGAGGGCGTGCGTCAGGGTTACACGGAAGGCTATTTGCGGAAATCCGTTGTGAAAGATCCTCTGATCCGTGAAAATACGAAGGACAATACCCCGGCGGTTATCCATTATTCCATTGTTCCAGGGGATAAAGTAAAGATCACCATTGCACCAAAAGGATTTGGAAGTGAGAACATGAGCCGTGTATTCATGCTAAAACCGGCGGATGGCATCGAGGGAGTAAAAGATGCTGTATTGACAGCCGTAAAAGATGCGGGGCCGAATGCATGTCCGCCTATGGTTGTGGGAGTCGGGATCGGTGGAACATTTGAAAAATGTGCGATCCTTGCTAAAAAGGCGCTGATACGACCGGTCGGGGAACATTCCGATATTCCTTATGTCAAAGACATGGAAGAAGAACTGTTAGGAAAAATCAACCGGCTTGGTATTGGACCGGGAGGACTTGGCGGTACGACAACAGCACTTGCCGTCAATATCAATACCTATCCGACCCATATCGCGGGACTTCCTGTGGCAGTCAACATCTGTTGTCATGTAAACCGTCATGTGGTAAGGGAAGTTTAAAGGAGGATAGTGTGAAAAATAAGATTTTTCACACTGCAAATGAAAACGTTGTTTTCATTGAAAAGCAGCGCAAGAATGGAGGATATCATGGATAAGCATATTACGACGCCGATCACGGAAGAAGTGACGAAAGATTTAAAATCAGGTGATTATGTTTATATTACAGGAACGATTTATGTAGCAAGGGATGCCGCACACAAAAGAATGATCGAGGCACTGCAGCGGGGAGAAGAACTGCCGATCGATATCAAGGACAGTACCATTTATTATATGGGTCCATCTCCGGCGCGCGAGGGCAGACCGATCGGTTCTGCAGGACCGACCACAGCCACCCGCATGGACAGATATGCACCGACACTGCTTGATCTCGGGGAAAAAGCGATGATTGGAAAAGGAAAACGTTCAAAGGAAGTCATTGATGCCATTGTGCGCAACCATGCAGTTTACTTTGCAGCAGTCGGCGGTGCAGGGGCACTTTTATCAAAATGTATTACAAAATCAGAGATCGTATGTTATGAGGATCTTGGGGCAGAGGCGATCCGCAAAATTGAAATCAGGGATTTCCCGGTGATCGTTGTGATCGACAGTCAGGGAAACAATCTCTATGAAACGGCAATCAAAGAATTTGCAGCAATATAAAATCAGATCGTATATAGATTTCAGAACAGAAAAATTTTAGATTCATTTCACATCAGACAGAAAGTGGATCGGAAATGAGGTATTTATGGAAAGAAATTTAAACTGGGCGGTTCTTGGAACCGGTGTGATCGCAAATGAAATGGCGCAGGCATTAAAAGCTATGGGAAAAACACTTTATGCTGTGGGAAACCGCACACACGAAAAGGCAGTTACATTTGCGGAAAAATACCAGGTCGCAAAGGTATACGATGATTTTCATGAAATGTTTACAGATCCTGATGTGGATGTGATCTACATCACGACACCACACAATACCCATATCGGATTTGTCAGGGAAGCACTGAAAAATAAAAAGCATGTATTATGTGAGAAGTCCATTACCTTAAACAGCCTTGAACTGGAAGAAGCATTAGCGCTTGCAAAGGAAAATGATGTGATTTTTGCAGAGGCAATGACCATCTGGCATATGCCGTTATATAAAAAACTATGGGAACTGATCGATGCCGGAAAAACAGGTACATACGCTTCAAATGCTAATGAGGAGCACGAAGAAATCGCAGACTGGCTGGCTGATGGGGTTCCTGCTCTTGGAAAAGTTCAGATGATACAGCTTAACTTTGGAAGTTACAAAGAATACAATATGAAGAACCGTTTCTTTAATATGGATCTTGCAGGCGGGGCATTACTGGATATCGGTGTCTATGCACTCAGCATTGCACGCAGTTTCATGGAAAGCAAACCGGATCAGGTCTTAAGTCAGGTGAAATTTGCACCGACCGGAGCTGATGAGCAGGCAGGGATTCTGTTAATGAACAAAGAAGCACAGATGGCAACACTTGCTTTATCGCTACATTCGAAACAGCCGAAACGTGCAGTAATCAGCTGTGAAAATGGTTATATTGAAATTATGGAATATCCGCGTGCGGATCAGGCAGTGATCGTGGAAGCTGAATCAGGAGTGCGCCATACCGTGAACGCCGGCGAGACAAAGAAGGCCTTACAATATGAGATGGAAGATATGGAGCAGGCAATAAAAACAGGAGATGTCCATAAATTAAAAATTTCAGATACAAAGGATGTTATGGATATCATGACAGATCTGCGAAAAAAATGGAATATGAAATATCCGGGAGAAAGATGGGAATAAAACCCAAAAAACGGAGCCAAGTTTTATGTAGGCTGTCAGTCATTGAGATGTAAAACATCCTTTGATTCCTGGATTTCATGAATAAAAAAATGAAATGTGAAAATAATAGTTGACAAATCAGTAAAGATTTAGTATAGTTATTCATGCGTTACGGCGCACGAACAATATAATATTGTTAAATAATGACTTTGGAGAAGTACTCAAGTGGCCGAAGAGGTGCCCCTGCTAAGGGTATAGGTCGGGTAACCGGCGCGAGGGTTCAAATCCCTCCTTCTCCGCTTATTATTTACAATATGAGTTGTTCGATTTTTTTTTGAGAAAGTTGTTGACAAATCGCACGAACTATTATAATATGAATGAGTTGCGAAAATAAAGAATTATAAATTGTTTAAAAAAACATGAAAATTCAAAAAACAACAAATTTAAAAAAGTTCTTGACAAACAAAACAACACATGATAAAATATCAAAGTTGTTGCGTTTGAGATAACGGATCGGACAAAACCGATTGAAAGAAATTTTCAAAAAATGAAAAAAAGTTCTTGACAAAACAGACTTGATAAGATATAATAAACAAGCTGTCGCCGAGAACGACAACAAAACAAAGAACCTTGATAACTGAACAGTGAAATAACCTTGAAAGATTCAATGAATTTCAG
>ENA-OQDM01000294-OQDM01000294.1-human-gut-metagenome-genome-assembly--contig:-NODE-294-length-32929-cov-6.477075_pt1 | contig 32929 bp, 28 predicted proteins | sample MGYA00242772_ERZ504605 | MGnify/ENA primary metagenome ERZ504605 (study PRJEB26092, sample SAMD00036348) | human gut metagenome | host: Homo sapiens | study: EMG produced TPA metagenomics assembly of... | reverse complement strand
ACGTCCAGCTTTTCGATGTAGACGATGTCGCCCTGCTCCACGCGGTACTGCTTACCGCCGGTAACAATGATTGCGTACATTTTGTTCATTCCTTTTCGTTGTACTCGCTGGTCGTAAAGGCAGGCCCTTACACTGGGCCATTTCAGGCGCCCACACCATGCGGCTAGAATATTATAGCAAAAAAACGATGGAAATGCAAGAGGAATTTTCCTCTTTCCGAAGGATTTTTTATTTTTCCGTCTTCCCGCTTTCCGCGATGGTGCGTTTTACTTCGGCATTATACGCTTCGGTGCGCTCCACGAAGAGCTTACGCGGGCTGGAGGCCAGCAGTTCAGTATCTGCATCCGTCATCAGACCGATAACAGTTTTTTCTTTGCTCAGCTTATTGACTGCGGCTTTGTTGTCCGCCGTCATTGCCAGCTTTACCATCAGGGGCTTGTCCTTGAACTTGTGGGTGAAGTAAATTTCCGCAGCCACACCGACTACCACAGCGATACCTGCCACCAGCTGGGATGCCCGCAGACCAATGGAGGGCACCAGCATCAGACTGTCGGTGCGCAGGGCTTCGATCCAGAAGCGGCCCGCGCCGTACCAAATCATATACCGCAGGGCAATGTCACCGTTGAACTTGCGCTTTTTAATGTAACGGAACAGCAGGAGAAAGCCCACGAAGCACCAGATGCTTTCGTACAGGAAGGTGGGATGCACCGGCAGATTCGGGTCAATGGTCACGCCGCTCTGGGCCGTGACTGTGCTGCCCATCAGGTAAGCGCGGGTCGTTTCGCTGAACATGCCCCACGGCAGGGTGGTGTTGCAACCAAAGGCCTCCTGATTGAAGAAGTTGCCCCAGCGGCCGCAGCCCTGTCCCAGCAGAAAACCCATAGCGGTCAGGTCGAACATGGGCAGCACCGGCACGCCCCGCCGTTTGCAGGCCAAGCCACCGAACAGAAAGCCGCCGATGATGCCACCGTAGATGGCAAGGCCGCCATCCCGAATAGCGATCATCTCCCAGATGCTTTCGTATTTAAAGGGTGCCATGGCCACATAGTAAGCGCGGGCGCTGACAATGCCCAGCACGATGCCGATCAAGATCACGTCCACCATGCTGTCCGGGTCCACGCCGAACTCGATGCTGTGGCGGAACGCAAATACCAGCGCCAGACAGATGCCAAAGGCAATGCACACGCCATACCAGTAAATATTGAACCCGCCAATGGAAAGGGCCACGCGGTTGATCTCAAAGCTCAGGCCCAGCCCCGGGAACTGCACCAGATTTGTCATTCTGCTTCCTCCTCGTTCTCGGCCAGCGGCGCAGTGCCATCTGGCAAAATATCCATCACAGCCATGCGGTCGGTGCTGAGGATGTGCTGCAGCGCAGCGTCCGCATCCTCGGCAGTCAGCCCTGCCAGCATGGTGATCTGCTGCGCCACCGTCTGGCCGGAGAGGGCAAAGTCTGCCATCTGGCTGGCCGAGTCCTCCACATTTTCCAGATTTTCGATCAGCTGGCCGTACTTTTCGTTCTTACACAGGGTAAAGATCTCCCGGTCCACGCCTTCTGCGCGGATGCGGGCGATCTCGTCCAGCAGCAGCTTCCGCACGGTATCCGGTGCATCGCTCTCGCCGGTGAACAGGATGCAGCAGCAGCCGTCCACCCGCAGCACTTCCCCGCCAAAGCCGGGGTTCACAAGGCCTCCGTCGTACAGGCGGCGGTACAGCGGCGACATGCCGCCTGTGATGCAGCTCAGGATCAGATCATACAGCGCTTCAGTACGCAGATCGTTCGGGGGCAACGGCTTCTCCTTGAAGCCCACGCCGAAGCAGGGTTTGGACACCGGCATTTTCAGGGTCTTATGGCTGCCGCCAGCGTCATGGGTTCCGGCTTCCACAGCCGCTGTACCCTTTCGGTGCTGCGCGGTCTCATCAGGCCGTGGCGCTCACAGGCAGCCAGGATCTGCTCCATGGTAGTGTTGCCGGCAGCCGCCAGCACCATATTGCCCGGTGCATAGAAGGCTTTGCAGCTGTCGTAAAGCATCTCCGGCGTGATCTCAGCAATGCTCTCCACCGTGCCCGCGATATCGCTGCGGATGGGATGCTCGTGGTACAAGCACTCGAACAGGCCGGTGATGAGCCGCCAGTCCGGGCTGTCATCGTACATTTTGATCTCCTGTCCGATGATGCCCTGCTCCTTGGCGATGGTCTGCTCGGTAAAGTACGGATGAGTCACCATGCCCAGCAGCACATCCAAGCTTTCGTCCAGCTGCTGGGTCGCAGTGAACAGGTAGCAGGTGCGGTCAAAGCTGGTAAATGCGTTGGCATTGGCACCGGTCTTGGCATACTTTGCAAAGGCATCGCCGTCCTGATCTTCAAACATCTTGTGCTCGAGGAAGTGTGCCACGCCTGCAGGCAGATGCACCTCTTTGCCGTCCAGCCGGAAATCCCGGTCAATGGAACCAACGCGGGTAGCAAAAATGACATGGGTGCTGGAATAACCCGGCATGGGCCGCACGATAACGGTCAGTCCGGAGGGCAGGGTCTGCCACTGGTCAGCCACGGTCTTTTCCAGCAGGGTCTGGTTATTCTGCGGCATGAGCGGCCACCTCCTTTGTGAGCAGATAGCTGACCGAGAGGGTCAGTTTGCGCAGGATGGCGCGCACGTCGTCCTTGGTCACGGCCTGCAGAGCGGCGCGGGCTTCGGCGGGTGTCTGCACCTTGGCCGGGTCGCTGCCGCGCAGCACTTCAATGTAATACCATGTCTCGATGCCGCCCAAGGTATCCTCTACCCCCTGCATCCCGCTCAGCAGCCCCCGACGGCAGTCCTCAAATTCATCGTCGGTGATGGGGCCATCGCACAGGTCGGCCAGTTCCTTCAAGATGGCCCGCTCTGCCCGGGCTGCGTCGGCGTGCTCCACGCCGCTGTTCACAGCCATGCTTCCGGTAAAGCTCTGGAACGAGGACGAGCAGTAGTAGCACAGGTGGTCACGCTCGCGCACATTCAGGAACAGGCGGCTGGTCACACTGCCGCCGTACAGCGCCATGGCAAGGCGCACAGCAGCCAGCTGTTCGGTGCGCATGGGTTCGCCCAGCGTGAACAGCATACAGAGCTTCGCCTGCACCATATCATAGGTTTCGGTTTTGTGCACCGGCTCCCGGCGGGGCATGGCAATGTTTTCCGCCAGCGGCAGCGGTGCGCGGTCAATTGCCGCAAGCTCTGCCAGCAGTGCATCCTTTACCGCAGCGGTCTGCTCTGCCGTGCAGCCCAGCACAAGCAGTTCAATGTTGGCGGTGCGCAGCATCTCGTAATAGGCTGCGGTAAGCTGTTCCGGTGTCAGGCCTTCCACCTCTTCCAAATAGCCCTCCTGCCGCACACCCGCCGGGCTGTCGCCAAAGAATTCCCGGTTGGCCTGATGCAGGCAGTAAAGGCGCTTATCGTTGATTTCATCTTCCAGCGCCTTTTTCAGCATCTGCTTTTCAATGCCCACGGCTTCCGGATCAAAAGTGCCGCCCACAAAATACGGGTGAAAGGCCGCACCCAGTGCAATGGATGCATATTCCCTTGTAAGGGTCTCCCCTTCCAGCGCAAACTGATCCTTGATGCCGGTAACACTAACACACAGGTTGTGGCTGCAGCCCATGGGCCGGGCATCCACTGTGAGGTCTGCACCGTAGAGCTTGGCCAGCTTTTTGGTCAGGCGGGTCATATCCGGGCAGTCGGCATAGCCGCGCTCCAGCACCAGCGGCAGCAGCGCATGTGCTGTGGCCGTTTCCCGCTTTGCCGGAAAGGCAAAGTGGACGCTGATGCGGCAGCGGTTGAATTTTTCCGCCGGGTCACAGGAAAGATGCACACCCGGCGCAATGAGAGTACGTTCCAATTTGTTCCTCCGCCCTGCTTTCACAGGGAGCTTTTATTTTTATGATGCCTTCTGCAAGGCAAGAAATTCTTCCAGACTCAGGCCGCTGGCACGGATGGCAAGGGCATTTTCAACGCCCACATACCGCCAGTGCCACGGCTCAAACACCACGCCGGTAGCAGCCTGCCTGTCCTGCGGATAGCGCAGGATAAAACCGTATTCGGCGGCGTAGGCGGTGAGCCACTCATAGGCGCGGGTCGTATCAAAGCCGGTATCACGGGTCGGGTAGTCCGTACTGAGGATATCCGCCGCATAGCCGGTGCCGTGATCATTGCATTCCGCAGGCGGCTGGATATCTGCCGCAAGGCTGGCGGCTTCTTCCTCGGTTTTGCCCTTTTCCAGATACTGCTGCTTCTGCGTCTCATAGGCCGCGCTGCGGGCATCTACGTCCTGATAGCCTGCCGTCAGCACCAGTGCAACGCCGTCCTCGGCCGCAGCCGCAGCCATTTTCTGGTAGGCTGCAGCTGCTTCGGCTTCCAGTTGGATACCGCTGGCTTCATCGGCATCGGCAAGGGCCGGAGAGGGTTCCTCGGCAAAAGGCAGATTGGTGTTCACCAGCACAAAGCGCTCATCGTCAGCATCAAAGCTGTAGCCGGTGCCATCGTAGCTGGCCGCATCAAAGCTCTGCGGCCCTGCAAGCATGGCGTTCACCTTTGGCAGCAGCCAGAGGATGCCTTTGGTCATAAGCGCCACAATGGCGGCGCAGACGAGAATGAGAATGGCCCAGTTGCGGGCCAGCCGCAGCCGCTTGCGGCGCTTCCACTGAGCGCGGGTCAGGCGGGGCTTTGCAGCATTTCTATCAGTCGATTCCATGGTGCGTTGCAGCTCCTTTTGCAGAATTTGCAGCGCACTGCGCCGCACAGATACAGTGTATATTATACACCCCTTTGCATTTTGTGTAAACGCCGGAAGTGTAAAATAAGTATGACCGAAAAAACTCCTTCCGTCTGCTCGCACGCTCGCATCCACCTCCCTCAATGAGGGAGGCTCTGGCGAAACAGAAAAGTTTCCCGCTCTGCCAAAGGCCCCCTCTCAGAGGGGGCTGTCGCCGCAGGCGACTGGAGGAGTTTTCCACGCAAAAATGCCGCACCACCTAAAAGGCGATGCGGCATTCCTATATTTTTATTTAATCAAACAGCATATCGTGGATCGCAGAAACAGCCTTGTCGGCATCGTCGCGGTTGATGATGCAGGAGATCTTGATCTCGCTGGTGGAGATCATCTTGATGTTGATGTTGTTGTTGGACAGTGCCTCAAACATCTTGGAAGCAACGCCGCTGTGGCTCTGCATACCGGCACCCACAATGGAGACCTTGGCGCAGGTGGTGTCTACGCTCACATCGTTGAAGTGTGCGCTCTCCTTCAGCACGCGCATGGCCAGATCGGCTTCGCCCTCAGAGCAGGTAAAGCTGATATCCTTCTTGCCGTCACGGCCGGTGGACTGCAGGATGATGTCCACGTTGATGTTCTTCTGGGCCAGCAGACCGAAGATCTTGAAGCTCATGCCCGGCTCATCGGGAACGTTCAGAATCGTGATAACAGCAACATCAGTGTCTTTTGCGACACCCTTGATCAGCATACCTTCCATGTCTTTTGTAACCTCCTTGACCACCGTACCGGGCACGGGATTCAGGCTGGAGAGCACCTCCAGCTCCACATTATACTTTTTGGCCAGCTCCACGCTGCGGTTGTTCAGCACCTGTGCGCCCAGAGATGCCAGCTCCAGCATCTCGTCAAAGGTGATCTCATCCAGCTTGCGGGTGTTGCGCACCTTGCGCGGATCGGCCGTGTAAACGCCTTCCACATCGGTAAAGATCTGGCAGCGGTCTGCGTGCAGGGCTGCTGCAATGGCAACAGCGCTGGTGTCGGAGCCGCCGCGGCCCAGAGTGGTGATGTCATCCATCTTGTTCAGGCCCTGGAAGCCCGCCACAACGACCACACGGTTGCGCTCCAGTTCAGAAGAGATGCGCTCTGTCTCCAAGCGGGTGATGCGCGCCTTGGTATAGGCGCGGTCGGTGCGGAAGCCAGCCTGCCAGCCGGTCAGGCTGATGGCATGGCAGCCCAGCTCATTCAGTGCCATGGCCAGCAGCGAAATGCTGATCTGCTCGCCGCTAGCCAGCAGCATATCCATTTCACGGGCCGAAGGGTTGTGGGTGATCTCCCCAGCCTTGGCGATCAGGTCATCGGTGGTATCGCCCTGAGCGGACACCACCACAACTACGTCATTGCCCGCGTTGTGGGTATTTGCCACAATGCGTGCCACGTTGAAGATACGGTCACGGTCCTTCACCGAAGAACCGCCGAACTTCTGTACGATCAACGCCATATCTTGTCACTCTCCTCTTTTTGTCCCTTTGTCAAAAGGGGGTACACCGGGCGGAAGCGGTCAGCAGCGCCTTGCACTTCCCTTACCCATTTATCATTCCACCGTTGCGCCGGTGTTATCGGCATCCAAACGCAGCAATGTAAATGCTTCACATCCGTCCAGACCTTCCAGCAGCTCCAGACCCTTTTCCAGCTTGGAATAGAACTTTTCGGCCTCCGCCTTTTCCGCTACGGCCATCACGGTGCTGCCCGCACCGGAAACGTAAACAGCCTTTGCCCCGCACAGGCGTGCCATATCGAACACTTCCTTGGAGCCGGGCATCAGCGGCATACGGTAGGGCTGGTGCAACTTATCCTCGGTGGCAATGGCCAGCAGGTCATGTCTGCCCTCGCAGAAGGCGGCGGGCACCAGCGCAGCGCGCGAAAGGTTATATACCGCGTCCTTGTGGGAGACTTCTTTGGGCAGGGCCGCACGAGCGGCTTCCGTCAGCAGCTTGTAGTCCGGCACGATGGCGGCAAAGCACAGTGTTTCATCCACATCGCGCTTGACCGAGTACACCTTGCCATCCTCGAACACGCTGCTGGTCAGGCCGCCCAGAAGAGCCGGGGCCACGTTATCCGGGTGGCCCTCAATGGAGGTGGCCAGCGTGAGCAGCTCCTGCGTGTTGAGCACATCGCCCAGCATCCGGTTGGCACCCAGCAGACCCGCGATGATGCAGGCCGAGGAAGAACCAAGGCCGCGCGCCATGGGGATGGGATTCGTCTGGGTGATCTTGAGGGGCGGGATCTGCTTGCCCACCTTCTCAAACAGCCCCTTTGCCGAACGGTACACGAGGTTCGATTCACCGCGCGGGATGCGGGTACCGTCCGCAGACGAGATATCCAGCACTTCGCTCTCTTCAAAGGTGACCGTATTATACAGCGTCACCGCCAGACCCAGCGCATCAAAGCCGGAGCCGATGTTTGCACTGGTGGCCGGGACAGAAACCTTGATCTTCATAGCCGCCGCACCTTTCCTTATTCCGTTATCAGTTTTCTTCCGGCAGACGCTTGAGCACCAGCTTCACGCTGCCGCCCACGGCTTCCACCTTGCGGGCTGCTTCGGCCAGTGCCTTTTCGTCGGCTCGCTCCACAAAGTAAGCGCAGCCTTCGTAGCGTTCGTCCACCACCCTGCCATAGCCGTAGATGGCTTCCACCACCGCCGGAGCAATGCCTGCTACACGCACATAATATGCAGCAGGAGCCGGGTCGGTGAGCATTCCCTCCACCGGCTCAGCAGGCTGCCAGAACAGGCTGTCATGCACCTTGGAGCCATGCTTCAGGGCATCCACAACGTCGGCCACCACGGCGCTGGCGGTGGGCAGCTTGCCTGCGCCCTTGCCGTAGAACACCACGTCGCCCAGCATATCGCCCTTGACCAGCACTGCATTGAACACATCGTCCACGCTGGCCAGCTGGTTTGCCTTGGGCACCAGACACGGCTCCACACCGGCAGCCACGCTGCCGTCCTTGCCGCGCTTCATCCATGCGATCAGCTTGATCACACAGCCCAGCTTTTCCGCCGCTTCCACATCTGCCGTGGTAATGGCACGGATGCCGCGGGTGGGAATGTTCTGGGGGTAGATCTGATGGCCGCACACCAGCGAGGACAGAATGGCGATCTTGCGGCAGGCATCACGGCCGTCCACATCGTCGCTGGGGTCCTTCGTCTCGGCGTAGCCCAGCTCTTGCGCGATCTTCAGCGCATCGTCAAAGCCCAGATTTTCGCGCACCATCTTGGTGAGCATGAAGTTGGTGGTGCCATTCACGATGCCCTCCACCTCGGTGATGACGTTTGCCGCCAGACACTGGTGCATCGGGGTAATGATGGGCGTACCGCCGCCCACAGAAGCCTCGAACAGGAAGGCACAGCCGTGCTCTTTGGCAAGGCCCAGCAGCTCTGCGCCGTAGGTGGCCACCATCTCCTTGTTGGAAGTGCATACGCTGCGGCCGCTCTCAAGGCAGGCCTTTACATACGGATACGCAAAGCGGGTGCCGCCGATGGTCTCCACCACCACCTTGATCTCCGGGTCTTCCAGAATGGTATCGAAGTTCTTTATAAACAGGTGTGCATCCGGATGGTTTGAAAAATCCTTCGGGTCAAGGATGTACTTGACCTCCACCGGCTCACCTGCACGGCGGGAGACACCCGCAGCGTTGCGGCACAGTACCTCGTACACGCCGCTGCCCACCGTGCCAAAGCCCAGAATTGCAATTTTAGCCATTGTTGTTCTCCCTCGTTTTCTGAAGACTGCTTACAGATTGTACCCGCAGTGCACGCCTACCACCATACGCTGACGCGAAAGTTTTTCGGTCAGCTCTTCGGGAGTCATCTGCATGGTATCGGTGCGGATGGTGACTGCCACCAGTGCGGCACCGTTTTCCGGTGTGGACTGGTTGATGGTCACAATGCTTGCACCTGCGGCGCTGATGCCGGCCAGCAGGCTCTGCAGTGCACCGGTCTCGTCCCGCAGAGTAGCCATGACGGTGATCACCTCACGGCCATTCTCGGAGTCAAAAATGCAGTCCTTATACTTATAAAAAGCGCTGCGCGAAAGATCGACTGCGCGGGTGGCTGCGGAAATGCTGCGTGCCTCCCCGCTGGCCAGAAGTTCCTTGGCACGCACCACCTTGAGAAAAACCTCAGGCAGCACCTGCGCATCTACCAGATAAAAGCGGCGTTCCAACTTGTTCACCTCACAAACACAAGTGTTCTTGCAGTGAATATAATAGCATCCGGCCCCCTGCAATGCAAGAGGTCGGATGCGTTTTTGTCAGATTATCCAGTTTTGCTGCGGCAAGCGCGGTATTTCCTTGCCGGATTCACTCCGCGCCGGTGCCGATAGTACGCCTTTTGTCCTTCATATAGCTACAGATCAGTCTGTATCCTGATTACCTGTATCCGCAGGAATGACAGCCTGCTCCGGTGCCGTAGTCTCCGCAGGTGCAGCCGCTGCAGGAGCTGCTGCATGGGAGTAGTTGCAGGTACCAGGCAGATCATCGGCGCGGTAGTAGCCCACGGCGGTGCTGGGGCAGGAGCCGCCTGCCAGCAGGCCGCTCTGGGTGCAGTAGCGGCGCTCCACCACACCGGCAGAGGTCGGGAATGCCTTATACGGCAGGTTTGCCTGCACCTGTTCCATCAGGCCTTCCACGCCATAACACAGGTACGGGTCTTGGCCTGCTGCTTACCCAGCGTCTTGGTCATATCATAGGGTGCATCGTAGCCCCACCACACGGCGGTAACGTAGTACGGCGTGCCGCCCACGAACCACAGATCCTTTTCGTCGCTGGCGGTACCGGTCTTGCCAAAGGCTTCCATGCCGTTGGAGTTGGGGTAGCGGCCGCCGGCGGTGCCCACGCTGGAGTACAGAACGTTCTTCAGCAGGCGGTTCATCACATAAGCGGTATCCGGGGTCAGGGCCTGATAGCTGGTGGAGTTGTTCTCCAGATAGATATTGCCGTCACGGTCCAGCACGCGGGTATACAGGTGCGGGGTGGTGTACTGGCCATCGTAGAAGATCTGGAACGCAGCTGCCAGCGCCGTGGGCGTAACGCCATGAGTCTGACTGCCCATGACCATCTGCGCCAGACCCACATCGTTTACCGGGTCCAGCGTGTTCAGCTGCAGGGTGTTGTACACAAAATTGAAGATGTTGCTTGCGCCCACCAGATCACCCACACGCACCGCAATGGTGTTCAGCGAGCGGGCCAGACCGTTCCACAGCGGCACATCACTGTTGTCGCCGTAGTTGCCGCCATAGTTACGGGGCCAGCTGCGCCATGCGTTGGGATAAGCGCGCAGCTGCTTGTCGGAAAGGCCCATCAGGCCGTTCTTGCGGCAGTAATCCTCATCGCGGATCACCATATCCTGCTTCTGATACAAGGGCGAGTTGTTGAGCATGGTGGACCAGTTCACCAGACCATACTCTACACCCAGTGCATACGCACCGATAGGCTTGATGGTAGAACCCGTCTGACGAGTGACGCTGTAGGCACGGTTCAGTGAGAGGCTCTTGTTCTTTTCGCCCAGACCACCCACAATGGCGATCACATTGCCGTCATAGTCCAGCGTGACCATGGCTGCCTGAGTACGCACATTGCGGTAATAGTAAACGGTACCGTCGTCGCCGGTGCGGGTCTTGGGCGTACCGTCCTCGTTCATCACCTGTACATCGTCGTCCGAGATAGAGGTCACCTCTTCCTCATGCCAGCCGGCCGGGAAGTAGGCATCGTCCGTGTTGAGCATCAGGTTTTCCATGGCGGACTGCACCTTGGTGTTCACAGTCGACTCAACGGTAAAGCCGCCGGTGTACAACAGCTTCTGTGCCTCGGATTCCGAAATGTTTTCCTTGTCCATGATGTCCTGCACCAGCTCGGTGAACAGTGCATCGGTAAAGTAAGAGGTAACGGAAGAATTCTTCTTAGTATCCTCTTCCTCGGCCAGTACCAGCGGCTGGGCCGCTGCGTTGCGGTAGTCCTCTTCGCTGATCACGCCCTGCTGCCACATGTTGTACATGAGGAAGTTACGGCGGTTGATCAGGTTTTCGGGGTTGGTGTAGGGGTTATAGTTGGTGGGGTTTTTGGTGATGGACGCAATGGTCGCACACTCCCACAGTGTCAGCTGGCTGACATCCTTATTAAAGTATTCGTTGGCCGCAGTCTGCACGCCCTGAATGGTGCCGGTAAAGCTGATGGTGTTCAGGTACGCTTCCAGAATGGTCTCCTTGGAATAGCTGCGGCTCAGGCAGAGGGCGCGGTAGATCTCGCGCAGCTTGCGCAGTGCGCCTTCAATGCCGCTGGCGCTCTTGTCGTCGGTCAGGTTCTTGATCAGCTGCTGCTCCAGCGTGGATGCACCCTGCTTGGAGCTGTAGATGGGCAGCAGGTATTCGTTGACCATTGCGCCGATGGTGCGCTTGAAGTTGACGCCGGGCTCGTTGTAAAAGTCCTTATCCTCGGTGCAGATGAACGCATACTGCAGGTTCGTGGGGATCTGCTCCAGATCCGCCCACACGCGGTGGCTGTTGGAAGAGCGCAGCGTGGCATACTCCACCTGTGCACCGGTGTCCGGGTCGGTAGCCATCACCACACTGGACTGGCTCAGCTCAATGTTGTCCAGATCCAGCAGGTCGCCGTCGTTGGCGGTAGCCTGCACCACGTAATATACAGCACCCACTGCCACCAGACTGCCTGCCATGATGCCCAGACAAATCAGTGTAGCAATGGTTCGGCCAATGAAGCGCAGAATGGGATGTCTGCCCTTTTCACGGGGTTCCTTTGGTTCTTTGGGTTCCCGGCCGTGTTTGGGTCCCAGCTGGGACTCCCGGCGGCTGTTGCTCACATTTACCTTCCGCCCCGCCGGTGCCGGGGAATGCCCCTCACCGGCACGGTTGATCTTTCTCATATCGGAGATAGAAATCGCCTCCTAACATTCAGGCTGCTTTTTCAGCGCCATGCGCTGGTACTTTTCCATCAAAGCGCACAGAACTGCACGCAATACCATATTATAGCACGTGCACAGAACGCGGGCAAGAACCAATCTTCGGCCCTGATAGGTCTAATCATCTGTAGTATAACACAATCTGCCGGACAAAGTACAGCATTCCCGTGTGAAAATTGACTGTGCCCCCCTGTTTTGGGGCATACTTCAGCCGGAAAGGAGCGTGTTTCTCCATGCGCAAACTGTGCACCTGCCTGTTCTACGGGCTGTGCGTATTCACCATCGTGTTCAGCCTGTTCTGGATGGCCCTGCCCAAGCTCAGCCTTCCGGTGCCCGACCCCGGCAGCGAAGCACCGCCTTCCTCCGCAGCAGACCTTGCCGCACAGGCCATGCCGGAGCTTGCTGCCCAAAGCTACCGCCTGTGCGACAAAGGCGGGCGCGTGGCCGTTTACCGCTGCGGCACCAATGGCCAGCCGGATGTGCTTGTCACCGTCACCGGCATCTACACCAATCTTCTGCCGGAGAACGATGCCGTGCGCATCAAACGCGGTGTGACCGTGTACAGCGAACGGGAACTGGACCTGCTGCTGGAAGATCTGGGCGATTGAGTGCAGAATGCTCAATTTTTATCTACTTTTATTGATTATTTTTATTGACATCCCGATGTAAAAATTATATAATGATAATAGAAGTAAAGTTTCTTAACCACCTGCAGCGATCATAAAAGGAAGTGCTTCCTCATGTCAAAACAGATCACCCTCCATTACCAGTGCCGTCTTTGCGGCAAGCAGCTGGACCGCGGTATCCACCTCGGCCCGCCCAGCCCCGGCACCTGCAGCAAAGCCGCCAAGGTGGACGGCTTTCACGGGCCGCACCGCTGGGTCATTGTCTCTTTGCCCAAAAGTGCTTGATTTTTAACGCAAAAAAGACCTCCGGGAAAAGCGTCCCGGAGGTCTTTCTTAGTTTCAGGCTTCCATTTCTTCCAGCGGAACAAGGTAGGCCTTGCGGCACTCCTCGTATTCCAGCATGTAGTCCTTGGTGGGGTTGTGGTGCATGATGCTCTTGAGGGTGTGGGAGTCGTAGTCCTCGCCGGCATCCATGCCGATCAGGCGGGCAGCAACGTTGGAGCAGTGATCCGAGATGCGCTCTGCATTGTTCAGCACATCCAGGAACACGACACCCGTATCAATGGAGCACACGCCGTCCTTCAGGCGCAGGATGTGCTGGTCGCGCAGGCGCTCCGCCATCACATCGATCACTTCCTCCAGCGGTTCCACCTGAGCCGCCAGGCGCATATCGCTGTTTTCAAAGGCATCGTTGGTCAGGTTCAGGATGCGGTTCAGCGCATTCTCCAGCAGCTGCAGCTCCTTGGTGGCGCTTTCACTGAAGGACGCTTCCTTTTCCTGCAGTTCTTCTGCCTTTTCCATAATGTTCACCGCATAGTCGCCGATGCGCTCGAACTCGGTAACAAAATTCAGCAGTTCGGTCACAGTGTGGCTCTCATCGTCGCCCAGCTCCTGATCGGTCATCTTGATCAGATAGTTGGAGATCGCTACCTCCATGCGGTCGATCAGGTTTTCACGCACCCGGATGGCGCTGACGGTATCCTCGTCCATCTTCAGCAGCAGCGGTGCAGCCAGATTCACATTGCGGGCAGCACGGCGGGACATCTTGATCACAGCGCTCTTAGCCTGCTGCAGGGCCACAGCCGGGCTTTTGAACAGACGTTCATCCAGCACCGGCATGCTCAGCTCCTGTGCTTCCTCGGCGCTGTCCGGCACAGTGAGCAGTGCCAGCTTGGACAGCACGCCGCTGCACGGCAGGAACAGCAGCATGGCGCACACGCTGGAAAGGGTGTGGATGTTTGCGATGGTGCTCTTGTTCATCACGTCGTTCCACATGGGGATTCCAACGGTAAACTGCACCGCATACACCAGCGCCAGCAGGATCACGCTGCCAATGATGTTGAAGTACAGATGGATCAGTGCAGCGCGCTTGCCGTCCTTGGAGGAGCCGCCAATGGTGAGCAGCGGCGTAAAGGCCGTGCCGATGTGTGCACCCAGAATAATGGGGATGGCAGAGCTGAAGGTGACCAGACCCGTGCTGGACAGTGCCTGCAGGATACCCACCGATGCCGAGGAGGACTGGATGATCACCGTGACCACCACGCCCACCAGAATGCCCAGAACGGGATTCGTCATGGTAACGAACAGATTCTGGAACACGGCGCTCTCGCGCAGAGGAGCCACACCGGTGTCCATCAGGCTCATGCCGGTAAACAGGATGCCGAAGCCCAGCATGATCTGGCCGATGTTCTTCCTTTTAGCGCTGCGCAGGAACACATAAAAAATGCAGCCGATAAACGCCACCACGGGCGCAAAGGTCTTGGGCTGGATCAGTGTCAGCCAGAGACTGTCACCGGAGATATCCGCCATGCGGATCAACTGGCCGGTAACAGTGGTACCAATGTTTGCACCCATAATGACACCTACCGACTGCGTAAGGGTCATGATGCCGGAGTTTACCAGACCGACACAAATAACGACCGTGCCGGCCGAGGACTGGATGACACCCGTGATGAGGGTGCCAAAAATAACGCCCTTGAGCGTTGAGGAGGTCAGCTTTTGCAGCACGCCCTGCATTTTGCCGCCGGCCAGTTTTTCCAGACCAGCGCCCATAATGGACATGCCGTACAGAAACAGCGCAATTCCACCCAACAGAGAGGTAATGTGTGTGATATCCATAACGATACTCCTAAAAATGATCTTCCTTTTGATCCTTGTACATCTGCCCTGCCCGCACACCGGGCCTGCTTGATCCGGCAGATGCTGCGGCCTGCCGCTCTGCTGCGCAGAACGGCGCACAATGACCACGCTTGAATCTATTATATCATTTTTTATCCTGTCACAACAAGGTTTATTTTACAAGAAAATCACTTTTTCTACACATTTTCCGTCTCTTAATGAATTCGTGCTCTTTCCTTTTCAATTATTTTACATCAATTTTACATTTGCACCGAAGTCCCTGCCTGTTTGCGGGCGCTTACTCTGCCAGTTCTTCCATTGCTTCCCGCACCGTATCAGCCGAAAACAGGAACACCCCACTGCCGGTGTATACTTCCACATGGCTTCCGACATAACGCAGTTCAAAATCTTTCATCCGTGTTCCCTCCTGTATCTCGTTTTTTGCAGCTTTTCAGAACGTTTTTGTTCTATGGCTGTATTATCGCACACGGCAGGTACCATAAATCGGATTTTCAACGCATTTTACAGACAAAAAGCCGCCCGGCTTCAGATGCGGAACCGGGCGGCTGGCCACCTATTTATATCGTTCAATGCACAGCGGCATATTCCGGGATGCGCTGCTCATGGGCCTGCTGCTCTGTGCGGGCCTTCTCATAGCAGTAACGGATGATCGCCTGCCTGCGCACGATGCCAATGAAGATGCCGCGGTCATCCACAACCGGCACAAAGTTCTGGTTCATGGCCGCTTCGATCAGCTGATCCATGCTGGTGGTCACGGTGACAGCCTTGTAGTCGCGCTTGTGCGGGAAGGCCGAAATGGGGACATCCTCAGCCGCTTCCAGATCCAGACCATGGAACTTTTTCAGCCCCCAGAGAATGTCGCCCTCGGTCAGGGTGCCCACATATTTTCCCTGCCGGTTGAGCACCGGAATGGACGCGTAGCGGTTATTCTCCCACTTTTCCAGCGTCTGCCGAAGGGTGAAATCGTCGTAAACATACATCAGATCCTGCTTGGGTGAAAGGAAAAACAGAATATTCATGACAACAGCTCCTAAACATTGTTCCACGCGCCGTGCGCAAAAAATAACGCAGTTCATCCGCACAAGCGGGACCCTGCGCCGCAGTCCCTATCCTTGTTTCTATTTTAGCACTTTTTCATAGTCGGATAAAGAGTTATCACCCACCTTTTATATTTTTTTAACAGATTGTTTGCTTTCTTTCGTCATACTTTCGGTTTTGATAAAAAACAATCAGTGTCCGTTATGCTATCACCTTCCCGGTGCGAAGCCGCCCGAACCATGCCGTCAATGCAGAAACCTGCGCAAAAAGTTGATATACCAGCATTTTGCGCTGTACAAGCGCGCCCCAAAGTTGTATAATAATGTGGGTGTTTCTCGGCGCAGTATGTGTATCTGTCCGCCGCTGCGCCCCAGACCTTGAATGTGTTTTATGAAAATAACATAAAGGAGCAGAGCGACTATGATCACTTCCCGTTTCCCTCTGGGGGATGTCAGCTTTACGTCCGGGTATTTTGCTACTCTGGTAGGTGAAGCAGCCAAACAGTGTTACGGTGTTGCCGCAATGGCACCCCGTGATATGACCGATGCCGTCAGAAGCATGGTGCACGGTTCTGATTACCCGGAAAAGGGTGTCCGTGTCACGCAGGAGGATGGTCGTCTGGTGATCGAACTGCACATTGCAGTGAGCTATGGCCTGAACATTTCTACCGCCGCACGCAGCATCTCTCACCGCGTCAAGGACGAGGTGGAGCAGGCTACCGGCCTGAAGGTTGCCCGCGTTGTGGTTTCGGTAGACGATGTGATCGCCTGATTTTTGTTGGTTCATCCGAATGCGCCGGGCTTTTCCGGCAAGTACAAGGAGTAAAAAAGAATGATTTCTGGTAAGATTTTGCGTGACGCCATTATCTCTGGCGCCAACAACATCAACAATCAGCGCTCCCGCGTGGACGAGCTGAACGTTTTCCCTGTTCCTGATGGCGACACTGGCACCAACATGGGCATGACCGTGGGTGCTTCTGTGCGCGAGCTGGAAGCATTGGACGACAGCTGCACCGTGGGTGAGGCTTCCAAGACCGCTGCTTCCGCCATGCTGCGCGGTGCACGCGGCAACTCCGGTGTTATCACCAGCCTGCTGTTCCGCGGCTTCTCCAAGGCGCTGGAAGGTAAGAAGGAAGCCACCGCTGCCGACATTGTCGAGGCCCTGAAGAAGGGTGTCGAGGGTGCTTATAAGGCCGTTATGAAGCCCACCGAGGGCACCATCCTCACGGTTGCACGCATTGCCTCTGAGGAAGCTGCTGCCTGCGGTGCCGAGGATGTGCCCGCTCTGTGGGATGTGGTGATGACCGCCGGCCAGAAGGCTCTGGAGGACACCCCCAACCTGCTGCCTGTTCTGAAGAAGGCCGGCGTTGTGGATGCCGGCGGTCAGGGCATCATGATTATCTTTGAGGGCATGGGCAAGGTGTTCCATGGCGAAGGCATCGTGGCAGGCGGCGAGGCTGCTCCCAATAAGGCAAAGCTCTCCACCGAGAACGCCGGCAAGGGCGTGTTCACCGACGACCTGATGAAGGTGGAGGACATCAAGAACGGCTACTGCACCCAGTTCCTGATCAACAAGTATGAGGGTGCAAGCGCCGCAAAGATGCGTGCCTTTGCAGAATCCAACGGCGACAGTGTGGTGTGCATCGAGGATGACGATGTAATCAACCTGCATGTGCACACCGCTGATCCCGGCAAGATCCTGAGCGAAGCCATCAAGTATGGCTACCTGACCAACTTCAAGATCGAGAACATGCACGAGCAGTTCCTGGCCCGCCAGAAGCAGGGCAAGAGCCTGGAAAAGCAGGCTTCTGCTGAGAAGGCTCCTTCTCAGTCCAGCGAGTTCGTCTACGCTGCTGTGGACCCCAGCCGTGACTATGGCTTTGTTGCCGTTGCCGCCGGTGAAGGCCTGAAGGCCGTGTTCACCGATCTGGCTGCAGACGCAGTGGTCTCCGGTGGTCAGACCATGAACCCAGCCACCGAGGATATCCTCGCCGCCATCCAGAGCGTGCCCGCAAAGACCGTGTTCGTGCTGCCCAACAACAAGAACATCATCATGGCTGCTGAGCAGGCCCAGAAGCTGGCCGACCGTCAGGTGGTCGTTCTGCCTACCCGCACCGTGCCCATGGGCATCACTGCCATGCTGAACTTTGATCCCTCTGTGAACGCCGAGACCAACACCATCAACATGATGGCTGCTGCCGACAAGGTGTCCACCGGTCTGATCACCTATGCTGCCCGCGACAGTGAGTACGACGGCAAGCGCATCAAGAAGGGCGAGATCATGGCTCTGGAGAACGGCAAGATCGTTTCCACCTCCAACGATATCACCAAAGCTACCTACCGTCTGGCACGCGGCATGTGCAAGAAGGATTCCAGCTTCGTCACCATCATCTCCGGCTGCGACGTGAGCGATGAGGATGCCGAGAAAGTGACCGAGATCGTAAAGGCAAAGTGCCCGAACCACGTTGAGGTCAGCCACATCCGCGGCGGCCAGCCCGTTTACTATTATATGATCAGCGTGGAGTAAACACTCCCCCGTTCTGCTGAATTTTTAAGCACCTGCGATTTTTGCCGCGGGTGCTTTTTTAAAGCAAAAGTGCCTGCACAGCTAAAGCCGTGCAGGCACTTTTGTTTTCAGAATCCTTAGAAGAAGCTTACCTGACTGCTCTCCGGCAGGTCGCCCAGAGCGCCCACCTGACGCAGACGGTCCAGAATGCTGCTGCCGACACCGGAAGCCTGCTGCAGCTCTTCCACCGAGATATATTCTTCGCCGTGGATGGTCACCTTTTCCAGTGCATCGGCGGCAGCACCGCCAAGACCCTTCAGCGAAGAGAAAGGCAGACGTACCTTGCCGTCCTCCACCACATACTTGGAGCCGCGGCTCTTGCCCAGCTCAATGGGCAAAAACTCGTAGCCGCGCACCAGCATCTCGTTGACGAGCTGCAGGCTGACCAGCACATCCTCGTCCTTGGCGTTCTTCTCTTCCTTCAGGCGGCGCTTGACCTCTTCCATGTGGGCGCGGGCCACTGCCGCACCGCCCACAGCGGCTTCGTAGTCGATGTCGTCGCCGCGTACGGTAAAGTATACCGCATAGAACTCCGGCGGACGGTAGATCTTGAACCACATCAGACGAATGGCCGACATCAGGTAGGCCACGGCATGGGCCTTGGGGAACATATACTTGATCTTGCGGCAGCTCTCGATGTACCAGTCCGGCACCTCGTGCTCCCGCATGGCTTCCTCCCAGCCATCCTTGAAGCCGCCCTTGGCCACCTTGCCCTTACGCACGGCCTCCATGATATCAAAGGCCATCTTGGGTTCCAGACCCTTGCGCAACAGGTACAGCATGATGCTGTCACGGCAGCCAATGACCTCCGCAATGGTGCAGGTGCCGCTGCGGATCAGCTCGTCCGCGTTGCCGGTCCACACATCAGTGCCGTGGGACAGGCCCGAGATCTGGATCAGTTCGGAGAAGTTCTTGGGCCGTGCCTCCACCAGCATACCGCGCACGAAGTTGGTGCCCATTTCCGGGATGCCGAAGGTTCCGGTCTGGCTGTCGATCTGCTCCGGGGTCACTCCCAGCGCTTCGGGGCTGGTCAGCAGGCTGTACACCTTGGGGTCGTTCATGGGGATGCTGTCGATGGGGATACCGGTGTACTCCTCAAAATACTTGTAGAAGGTGGGCATATCGTGGCCCAGTTCGTCCAGCTTGAGCAGGGTATCGTGCAGGTACTTGAACTCGAAGTGGGTGGTCAGCAGGCCGCCTGCCACATCATCCGCCGGGTGCTGGATGGGACAGAAATCGTAGATCTCGTAGGTGTCCGGCACAACGACCATGCCGCCGGGGTGCTGACCCGTGGTGCGCTTGACGCCGGTGCAGCCCAGAGTCAGGCGGTTCTCCTCCGCATGATTCACCGTGCGGCCGCGCTCATCCAGATATTTTTTGACATAGCCGTAGGCGGTCTTGTCCTGAATACCGGACACGGTGCCCGCCTTGAACACGTTGGCTTTGCCGAACAGCTCCTCGGTATAGCGGTGCACATTGGACTGATATTCGCCGGAAAAGTTCAGGTCGATATCCGGCTCTTTATCGCCGTAGAAGCCGAGGAAGGTCTCGAAGGGAATATCGTGGCCGTCCACCAGCATCCGGGTGCCGCAGTTGGGGCAGTTTTTATCCGGCAGGTCAAAGCCGTCGTCCACGCTGCCGTCGGTGATGAACTCGCTGTGCTTGCACTTGGGGCAGCGATAGTGGGGCGGCAGGCTGTTCACCTCCGAGATGCCGGAGAAGTGGGCCACGGCCGATGAGCCGACCGAACCACGGCTGCCCACCTGATAGCCGCCCGCGTTGGAATAGGCCACCAGTTTGACCGCAATGACGTACAGCACGGCGTAGCCATGGCCGCAGATGGAGTCCAGCTCCTTCTGCAGCCGCTTTTCCACAATTTCGGGCAGCGGGTCACCGTAATCGCGCTTGGCGTGTTCCCATGTAGCATCGCGCAGCTGCTGCTCTGCACCCTCGATGCTGGGCGGGTAGGTGCCGCGCGGGATGGCACGAACATTGTTGTCGATCATCGCCGCGATCCTGCGGGGGTTCTTCACCACTACCTCGTAGGCTTTTTCCTTGGGCAGATAGTAGAACTGCGCCAGCATATCCTGCGTGGTGCGGAAGAACAGCGGCGGCTGGTTGTCTGCATCCTTGAAGCCGTTGCCCGCCTGCAGCACGGCACGGTAAGCCGCGTCCTCCGGCTCGGTAAAGTGCACGTCGCCGGTGGCAATGACCGGCTTGTGCAGGTCCTCGCCCAGCTTGATGACCGTGCGGTTGAAGTTTTTGATGTCCTCTTCGCTGTCCACCTTGCCGTCCCGCACCATGTAGGCATTGTTGCCCAGCGGCTGGATCTCAAGAATATCGTAGTAGGACGCGATCTTTTTCAGTTCTTCATAGCTGGTGCCATCCACGATGGCCCGGTACAGCTCGCCGGCTTCGCAGGCGGAAGTGAGCAGCAGGCCGTCCCGGTATTTGTTCAAAAGGCTCCGGGGCACCCGGGGCTTTTTGAAAAAATAGTTCACATGGGCTTCGCTGACGATCTTGTACAGATTTTTCAGGCCCATCTGGTTCTTGACCAGAATGATGAGGTGGTAATACTTCTTTTTCAGCACCTCGCGGTTGCCGCCAAGGCCGGTGTTGATTTCACTGACCTTTGCTACCTGCTTTTCTTTCAGGTCGTTCAGCATGACCCCGAAGATGCGGCCCAGCGCAGCAGAGTCCTCGCAGGCACGGTGGGCCTCGTAGGCAGGCAGCTCCAGATGCTTGTTGATGGTGCCCTGCTTGTAGTTGTGCAGGCCGGGGTACATGGCCTGCGCCATGGTCAGGGTGTCGATATAGGTCGGCTCCAGCTTGATGCCGCTGCGCTTGGCGGCGGCGCGCAGGAAACGCATATCAAAGGCGTGGACGTTGTGGCCCACAAGGATGCGGTCTCCCGCAAATTTGAGGAAGGCTTCCAGTGCTTCCTTTTCGCCGGGAGCATCCGCCACCATTTCGTTGGTGATGCCGGTCAGCTCGGTGATCTTGGGGGTGATGGGCTTGCCGGGCTTGACAAAGGTATCAAATTCCTCCACCACTTCGCCGTTTTTCACGATGACGGCACCGATCTCGGTCATATACTCCACGCCGGGGTCAAGGCCTGTGGTCTCGGTATCAAACACGCAGAACTCCCCGTCCAGCGGCTGATCCTTCACACCGTATACACAGGGGATCATGTCGTCCACAAAGTAGGCTTCACAGCCGTAGATCAGCTTGAAGTCCGGGTCTGATTTATGGATATCGTCCGCTGCCAGCATGGCTTCCGGGTAACCCTGACACACACCGTGGTCAGTGATGGCAACGGCCGGATGTCCCATGCGGTGGGCCAGCTTGACGATGCCGCCGGGGTCACAGAAGCCGTCCATGCTGGAAAGCTTGGTGTGCAGATGCAGCTCCACACGCTTGACCGGTGCGGTATCCTCCCGCTTTTTGCGCTCCACGATGAGCACATCGTAGGGGTAGACGATATAATCGTGTTCGTACTTGTCGTAGGAGCAGTCGCCGCGCACGATGAGGGTGGTGCCTTTGCCAAGGCTCTCCCACTTGGAGCAGTCCTCACCTTCCTGCGCGCGGATCTTCAGGTTGATGGAGCCCTGATAATCGGTAATGGATACGGTATAAATTTTGCGGAAGTTTCCCTTGACCTCCGAGAAGAACACATCGCCCCAGATCGTGCACTTGCCGCCCTCGCCGCCAAGGTCTTTCAGCGGGGTGAGGTTCTTGGGGGTGAACATCTTGCCGTGGAAAATGGTGACGGGCTTATCGGTCAGGTCCAGACCATCCACCTTGATGGACGGTGCTGTGTTCTTTTTCTCGAACTTGACCACCGGTGGCGCGATCTTGCGCTCCAGCTTTTCTTCCATCTGGTGCTGCTCGGCTTCGCTTACAGCGCTTTGCAACGTTACCTGCGGCGTTACCCCGGTGTGGGCCGCAATGCGCTCTGCCAGCAGCTTTTCAAAGTGCATCTCCTGCAAAAACTTGGTGCCATGGCATACGCCGATGGTGATCTTCTGTCCGATGATGTTGATCTTGCACCGGTCCAGAAAGCCGTTGATGGGCACGCCGTCCCGCTTCATCTCTTCCATCAGATCGCGCAGGGCCGCTTCGTCCAGCATGGCATAGCCAAACAGGTTCTGGATGCGCAGCTCAAAGCCCTCATAATCCGGCTGCAGGGATGCCAGCAGCCGGGCACAGAGATTTTTGTCCAGCGGCGCACCGCTGCGCAGGGTAAAGATGACCTGCCGCTCCTGCCGCAGCATCTGCGCATGCTCCACAATGACCTGCCCGAAGCAGGCCGCAAATGCCGGGTCCACCATGAACTGCGGCCACAGGTTGGATACGAGTGGTGTCACAAATGGTACTCCTTTTTATACAGCACAAACTGCCGCACCCGTTTTTTGCAGGTGTGGCAGCTGTGAAAAAAGCCAAATTACAGTTTATAGATCTCATCCATGAACTGATCCAGGATGTTGTCTCCGGTCAGCTTTTTGATGGGCTTGCCGTGGATGAACAGCACCGCCTCGCCCTTGCCGCCGGCAATTCCGATGTCTGCTTCGCGGGCTTCACCGGGGCCGTTGACCACGCAGCCCATCACGGCCACCTTGATGGATTTTTTGCAGCCCTGCAGCCGCTTTTCCACCTCGTTGGCGATCTCGGTGCAGGGATACTGGGTGCGGCCGCAGGTGGGGCAGGTGATGACCTCCGGGCCTGCTACCGGGAAGCCCACGGCGCGCAGGATGTTGTAGCCCGCTTCCACTTCCTTTTCCGGATCTGCGGCCAGCGAGACGCGGATGGTATCGCCAATGCCTTCCAGCAGCATTCCGCCGATGCCCATGCCGCTTTTCAGCAGACCCATCTGGTAGGTACCCGCCTCGGTAACACCCACATGGAGCGGGTAATCCGTGACAGCGCTGAGCTGGCGGTAGGCCTCCATCATGCGGGGCACATTGGAGTTCTTGATGGAAATGACGATGTTGTTGAAATCGAATTTTTCCAGCAGGCGCACATGGTACAGTGCACTCTCCACCATGGCCTCCGGCGTGGGTGCGCCGTATTTTGCAAGGATGTGCTTTTCCAGACTGCCGCCATTCACGCCGATGCGGATGGGAATGTTCTTGCGCTGACAGGCATCCACCACAGCCTTCACCCGGTCATCGTCGCCGATGTTGCCGGGGTTGATGCGGATCTTGTCCACACCCACATCTGCGCAGGCCAGAGCCGCCTTGTAGTCAAAATGGATGTCTGCCACAATGGGGATGTTCACCGCATTCTTGACGGCTTCGATGCACTTTGCATCCGCCGGGCTGGGGCAGGTCACGCGCAGGATCTGACAGCCAGCAGCTTCGCACCGCTTTGCCTGCGCCACATTGCCCTCAATATCCTCCACCGGCACGTTGAGCATCGTCTGCACCGCAACAGGATTCTTGCCGCCGATGGTCACATTGCCGATTTTCACTTCCCGTTTTAACTGCCGCATAAAGTTCCCCTTTCTGTTTTTGCTCACATTGCACCGGTCACAAGCCGGATGATATCATTATAGGTTGCAAAGAGCATCAGGCCAAACAGCAGTGCAAAAGCCGCAATGGTCAGTGTACCCTGCAGCTTTTCCGGCACTGCATGGCCGGTAACGCCCTCAATGATCAAAAATACCACCTTGCCGCCATCCAGTGCCGGGAAGGGCAGCAGATTGAACACGCCCAGATTGATGGTGATGAGGCCAGCAGCTCCAGCAGATCCTGCCAGCCGTAGCTTGCCGCCTGACCGATCGCTGTCACGATACCCACCGGGCCGGACAGATTGTTGATGCTCTCACGTCCGCGCACAAGGTCTGCCAGCGAGATAAACGCGATGCGTCCGTAGTACAGGGTACTGTTCCATGCTTCTTTTAACACATTGAGCGGTGTTTTTTTGATGCCGTACACCGTAAAGCCAAGGGTCATATGGGTCTGGCCGTTCTCGTCCTGCCAGGTGTCGAACTGCACGTCCGGTAGTTCCACCTTCTGGCCGTCCCGCTTCACGGTGAACCGGGCGCGATAGGCTTCGGTGCGCACCAGCTCATAAAGGATGTCGTTGGCCACAAAGCAGCGCCTGCCGTTCACGGCAACGATCTCGTCCCCCGCCTGCAGGCCGGTCTGGCCGCAGAGGGCATCGTTCTCAATGGAATAGATGGTCTTGCTGGTGATGGCTCCTTCCTGTGCTGCCACAAGAATGACCAGCACCACAAAGCCCAGCACGAAATTCATGAAGGCACCTGCACCATCACAAGCACACGCTGCCATACCGGTGCCTCGTTCAAAGGGATGCCGGTGCGCTGCTCCGGCGGGACAGGGTTTTCGTCCTCTGCTTCCCGTTCGTCGCGGGCCGCTTCGGCCTGCTGGCTCTCGGGGCTTTCCTCGCCCTCCAGCGCCACATAGCCGCCTACCGGCAATGCACGCAGGCTGTACTGGGTGCCCTTGTAAATTTTCTTCCACAAAGCCGGCCCCATGCCGATGGAAAACTCGTTGACCTGAATGCCGCAGAGCTTTGCCACGGTAAAGTGCCCGAATTCATGAATGGCGATCACAGCGCCGAACACGATCAGTGCGGCGATCAGGGTGATAAAAATTGACATTGCGTCTCCTAAAGCTGAAAAGTCGGAACCCCTCTCAGTCAGGGCTGCCGCCCTGCCAGCTCCCTCGAAGGGGGAGCTTTTGCACATCTGGCCTTACGCTTTTTGAAAGCTCTCCCTTCGGGAGAGCTGCCGAACGCAGTGAGGCTGAGAGGGTTTTTATAAGTGCGCTCTTACAAATTCCCGTGCCATGCGGTCGCACTCGTACACATCGCTGAGGGTATACCCGCCGCCAAAGCTGTCGCTGTCCACGACTGCTTCCACCAGACGGCCAATATCGAGGAAGCCAATTTTGTCCTCAAGGAAGAGCTTGACAGCTTCCTCATTGGCACCGTTGGCGGCACAGGGGCCGAGACCGCCCTTTTTGATGGCCTTTTTGCAGGCGGCAAGGCAGCGGAAGGTCTCGTCGTCTGCCACATCGAAGGTGAGCACCTTGAGTGCAGCAAAGTCCAGCTCCGGCACAACGCCGGGTACGCGCTTTGGGTAGGTGAGCGCATACTGGATGGGAATGCGCATATCCGGCACACCCAGCTGAGCAATGACCGAATTATCGCTGAACTGCACCGCCGAATGCACGATGCTCTGGCGCTGCACCACGATCTGGATCTTCTCCGGCGGCAGGCCGAACAGCCACACTGCCTCGATCAGCTCCAGACCCTTGTTCATCAGGGTGGCAGAGTCAATGGTGATCTTTGCGCCCATGTTCCAGTTGGGGTGCTTGAGGGCATCCGCCTTGGTCTTACCGCGCAGCTCCTCGGTCTTCATCCCGAAGAAGGGGCCGCCGGATGCCGTGAGCAGAATCTTGGTCAGGCTGGGGGCACTCTCCTTATCCTGCAGGCACTGGAAGATGGCCGAATGTTCACTGTCCACCGGCAGCAGCTTTACACCATGCTTTGCCACGGCCTGTGTAACCAGATGGCCGCCGGTGACAAGACTCTCCTTGTTGGCAAGGGCCAGATCATGCCCGCTTTCGATCGCGCACAGGCTGGCACCAAGGCCTGCAATGCCCACCACGCTGTTCAGCACCACATCGGTGCCGTCCAGTGCGGCCAGCTGCTTGAGCCCTTCCGGCCCTACCAGCAGCCGGGGCGCATCTGCACGACCGGAAAGCTCCGCATCCAGCCTGCGGGCCGCATCCGGGTCGGTCATGCAGACATAGCGCGGATGAAACTCTTCGATCTGCTGCAGGATCTTGTCTACATGGCTGTGGGCAGAAAGACCGAACACCTCATAGCCCTGTGCACGGATCACATCCAGACTCTGGGTGCCGATGGAACCGGTAGAACCCAGCAGAGTGATTTTTTTCGACATCACACGTTCCCCCTTTTAATAGTAGAACACCGCCGTAATGACCATGGTCACAAAGGGCGCAATGAACATCACACTGTCAAAGCGGTCCAGAATGCCGCCGTGCCCCGGGAAGATGGTGCCGTAATCCTTGATGCCGCACTGGCGCTTGACCACGCTGGCAAACAGATCACCATAAATGCCCAACACCGCAGCCACGCAGCCCAGCAGCGCAATGATCACGTACATGGAAACGCCAATGTTGGAGCGGGTGAAGGCTTCCATCCGGTTTGCCGCCACTGAGTACACCAGTGTGATGATCACACCAAACACCATGGTGCCCAGAACACCGCCAATGGCACCTTCCACGGTCTTTTTGGGGCTGACCACCGGGCAGAGCTTGTGCTTGCCAAAGGCACGGCCTGCAAAGTAGGCACAGGTATCGCCGCCCCAGGCAAAGCAGAGGATGAGCAAGATAAAGAACACCGCATCGTAGCCGTACTGCTCCACCGGCAGCAGCTCCTTGAGCCGGATAAAGGAATAGAAGCAGAAGATCACGATACCGGAGAACATCAGCAGGCCGCTGGCCTTCTGATAGCTGATGGTACCGTTGCGCACCACCAGATAGATGGCGTAAAAGGTGACCAGCAGAAAGGACATCGGCATCACCAGCCGCCGCATGACCTGATAGTTGCTCGTCATGACCAGCAGTGTATACGGCACCAGAACCGCATACATCAGCCAGTCCTTCTTTTCAAAGCCGAGGGCACTGTAGATCTCGTGAACGGCGATCAGCGTAATGGCCGCGATGACCAGATTAAAGATCAGAGTGTTGAAGGTGAACATCACGCCGATCAGTACGATGATGCCCACGATCGCAGTAATAACACGTGTTTTCATAGATTGGATCTCCTTTTCACCGGTCGGGTGCCGCGCCCCTCTGGATTAAGTTTGGCTCCGGCAAAGCCGCCGGGCCGTCCGGTCCCTGCACCGTGTGCAGGAGGTCTTGGGTTTTACAGTCCGCCAAACCGGCGGGAACGATGATTGAACTCCTCAATGGCAGCGTCCAGATCGCTGCGGGTGAAATCCGGCCACAGAACGTCCATTTCTACCAGCTCCGAGTAAGCTGCCTGCCAGAGCATGAAGTTGGACAGCCGCTTTTCTCCGCTGGGACGCAGGATAAAATCCGGGTCCTTCTGGCCAGCGGTATACATGGCATCGCTGAGCAGCTGTTCCGTGATCTCTTCGGGCTTTATCTTCCCTGCCGCCGCCTTTGCCGCCAGCTGCTGCGCCGCCCGCACGATCTCCGGGCGGCCGCCGTAGTTGATGGCAATGTTCAGGGTCATGCCGGTCTTGACCGAAGAATCTGCTTCCAGCTTGTTCATCAGCTGCTGCAGCTTTTCATCCAGCACCGTGCGGTCGCCCATGAACTTGATGCGGATATTGCGGTTCTTGTAGTCAAAGCCCTTCAGCAGATATTCGCCGAACAGCCGCATGATGGCGTTGACCTCTTCCAGCGGACGCTTCCAGTTCTCGGTGGAAAACGCATAGAAGTACACCGACGAAACGCCCAGCTCATCGCAGTAATCTGCGATATCGCTGAACACCTCTGCGCCTCTTTTGTGCCCGGCAGTGCGGGGCAGGCCGCGGTTCTTTGCCCAGCGGCCGTTGCCGTCCATGATGATGCCGATGGAAAGGCCCTCGGCAAATTCTTTAGGATGCGCCATTGTTTCCTCCCGGCAGCAACGCCGCCTTCAACAAAAGTGCCGCGCACTCTTCTTCAGCGCACGGCACCTCCAGTCTATTGCATCTGCGCAGATCAGACAGACATGATCTCCTTCTGCTTTTCTTCCACCGCAGCATCGATGTTCTTGATATACTTGTCGGTCAGCTTCTGGACATCCTCTTCCATGGTCTTCTGGCTGTCCTCGGTCAGCTCGCCGGCCTTCTTCATGGCCTTGGCCTTATCCATAGCCTCGCGGCGGATGTTGCGCACTGCCACCTTAGCCTCCTCGCCCAGCTTGGAAACTTCCTTTGCCAGCTGCTTGCGGCGCTCCTCGGTGGGAGCCGGGAAGTTCAGGCGGATGGTAGAGCCGTCATCAATGGGAGTGATGCCCACATCGCTGGCCATGATGGCCTTGCTGATGGGGCGCAGCAGAGTACGGTCCCACGGGGTAATGGTCAGGGTGCGTGCTTCGGCCACAGCCACGGATGCCACCTGCTGGATGGGAGTGGGGGCACCATAATAATCCACGCTGACCTTATCCAGCACAGCGGGATTTGCGCGGCCTGCGCGCACAGCGCCCAGTTCGCGGCCCAGATGTTCGACCGAGCTCTTCATCTTGTCTTCGTAAACCTTGGTGTTGCTGCTCATTGCGGTAGTCTCCTGTTCCTTTTTATCTTGGGGCTGCGCTGCAATGCGTCTGCCCTATAATGTATGTCGGCTGCAGGCGTTTCAGCCTCGTAAACCAGTGTGCCCACATTCTCGCCCTGCACGGCACGGGCAATGTTGTCCGGGTCGGCCAGATCGAACACGAGGATGGGCAGCTTGTTGTCGCGGCACAGAGTGGCAGCAGTGCCGTCCATGACAGCCAGCTGGTCTTCCAGCACCTTGGTAAAGGTGAGGGTATCATACTTCTTTGCGTCGGCGTACTTGTGGGGATCCTTATCGTAAACGCCATCCACCATAGTAGCTTGAACATCACATCGGCGCTCACTTCCACAGCGCGCAGAGCGGTTGCCGTATCCGTGGAGAAGAACGGGTTGCCGGTGCCGCCGCCGAACACGGCGATCTTGCCCTCATCCATGGCGCGCAGGGCATCCTTGCGGGTAAAGGGCTGTGCCACCTGTGGCATGGTGATGGAGGTGAACACCTCGGTGGGGACACCCAGCTGTTCCAGCTTATCGGAAACAGCCAGTGCGTTCATCACGGTTGCCAGCATACCGATCTTATCGGCCAGTGTGCGCTCCATCTTGCCGCTGGAACGGCCGCGCCAGAAGTTGCCGCCGCCAACCACGATACCGATCTGTACGCCCAGCTCGTGTGCTTTCTTCACGCCGCCGCAGATCGCGTCCATGGTGGGTTCATCAAAACCCATGCCCTTTTCGCCGCCCAGTGCTTCGCCGCTGATCTTCAGAAGGATACGCTGATATTTCAATGCCATAATCCAAACACCACCTGTTTTTATCTTCCGTCAGGGCATAGGCATACCCTGACATTTTTTACTATAGCTTATTTTACAATAAAACATTCATAAAGTAAACAGGAAATCTGCGCGGAAATCCGGAAGCTTTTATGAACGGCTGCGCAGAACGCGCAGCAGCTGCTTCATTCCGGGCGGAATGCGGCGGCTTTCCACCGCTTTCTGGATGGCTTTGTTGTGGGTCCACAGATCCAGCCGCTTTTCTGTGAGCCACGGCAGCGCGGCATCCGGCTGCTTTGCCAGTGCTGTGGCAAAATACCATGCCCGCATCATATTGATATAGTATTCCGTGCTGTGCACATCGGCCACCCATTCCAGATATTCCGGCCGGAATGCATCATCCAGATAATAGCGCATCAGCATCTCCATGCCATAGCGCACGGTGTACACCTCGCCCGAATCCAGCCAGCGGCGAATGGGCACCAGCAGTTCCTTCTTGTGCTTTGCAAACACTTTGGGGCAAAAGCAGTCACAGGTGGCCCAGTTGTTGATGTAGGGCAGGAACGCTTCCGTTTCAGCCAGCGCCCTGTCGTAGTCCCGGATAAGTTCGATCAGAAACGCGTGGAGGTTGTTCTCTTCGTAGTATCCATGCGGCAGGGCCTGTAAAAACACTTCTGCCTGCGCTGTGCCTGCGAGCTGTTTTGCCAACTTGCGCAGAGCCGGAACGCGCACGCCGATCACCGTTTCCGGCGGCACGGTGGGCATCAACGCACTGTGAAAGGTGCGGTATGCTTCATCCCGCAGGGCAAACAGCTGCGCACGAATGATCTCTGCTTCCGGCTCCATCCTCTCTCCCTCCGTTCTTTTCTATTGTAGCAGAGCCGTATGGAAAAGCAAGGCCGTTCCGGCATTCTTTTCCGGTGCTTTAAGGAACATACAAAAATTGGGCTGGACATTTGTGCCGGAACATGCTATAATATCGTTCGTAAATGCGGGCATCGTACATCGGCTAGTATATCAGCCTTCCAAGCTGAGGAGGTGGGTTCGATTCCCATTGCCCGCTCCATGCAAAAAAGCGCCGTGGCCTTTTGGGTCACGGCGCTTTTGTTTTGCTTTATCGGTCCCACTTATCGCACAGGGCATTGATCTGGTCGGCAAACTTGGCAAGGTCTTTGTTTGCGCCGCCCTCGTTGTGCTCGATGACCCGCAGCAGGCGCTTGCCGGCGCTGACCAGCCGCTGGAACACACTGGCAGCACGGCTCTGGCCTTCATTAGCCTTGTGCTCAATGCGGACGCGCATGCCCTCCTGCAGGCAGACGGCTCCCTCGGCTCCGATGGCCCACTGTGCGCCGTTGTAGGGTGCACAGGCAGTGAAGCCCTGTTCCGTCAAGGTCTGCACAAAGTGGTCCTCGGTCTCATCTTCGCCGTGCATCACGAACACACGCTTTGGTTTCTGCTCAAAGGAGTTCACCCACCGCAGCAGACCTTCTCTGTCCGCATGGCCGGACATGCCGGTGAGCTGGCACAGTTCTGCCTGCACCTCAATAGGTTCACCGAACAGTTTTACCGTCGTGGCACCTTCCAGCAGGGTGCGGCCCAGCGTGCCCACCGCCTGATAGCCCACGAACAGAATGGTGCACTCCGGCCGCCACAGATTGTGCTTGAGGTGGTGGCGGATGCGGCCTGCCTCGCACATACCGCTGGCCGAGAGGATGACCTTTGGCACGCGGTCTGCATTGATCATGCGGGATTCATCACTGGTCACCGTGACGCGCAGCCCCGGGAAGGTGATCGGATCAATGCCTTTTTCCAGCAGAGCGCGGGTGTCCGCATCAAAGCAGTCCGGGTCGGTATCTTTAAAGATGCGGGTCGCCTCGATGGCAAGCGGGCTGTCAATGTACACCGGGAAGTTGCCGTGTCCCTTTACAAGGCCCTTTTCCTTGATCTCACGGATAAAGTAGAGCATCTCCTGCGTGCGGCCCACCGCAAAGCTGGGAATAACCACATTGCCGCCCCGGTCAAAGGTGCGCTGCAGGATCTTCGTCAGTTCGCTCACATAGTCCGGCTTCGGGCCGTGGCTGCGGTCGCCGTAGGTAGATTCCATAAAGGCGTAGTCCGCCTCTTTGATGTAAGCAGGATCCTTGATGATGGGCTGATCCAGATTGCCGATATCACCGGAGAATACCAGCTTGGTCGTGGTCTCACCCTCGGTGATCCAAAGCTCTATGCTGGCCGAGCCAAGCAGATGGCCCACATCCACAAAGCGGGCTTCAATGCCCGGTGCAAGCTGGAAGCGCTGCTCATAGGCCTTGCCCACAAACAGCTTCATGGCTGCTTCAGCATCCTGCACAGTATACATCGGTTCCACCGGTTCTGCGCCGGAGCGTTGGCCCTTGCGGTTTTTCCACTCCGCTTCAAATTCCTGAATATGGGCCGAGTCCCGCAGCATGATGCCGCACAGCTCCACCGTGGGGTTCGTGGCATAGATCTTGCCGCGGAAGCCGTTGCGCACCAGCAGCGGCAGCATACCGGTATGGTCGATGTGTGCATGGGTGGCCAGCACCCAGTCGATCTCGCCGGGTGCCACCGGGATGGGCTGGTTCTCGTATACGTCCTTCCCCTGCTCCATGCCGCAGTCGATCAAAAAGCGCTGCCCAGCCGCTTCGATCAAAGTGCAGCTGCCGGTGACCTCATGGTTCGCGCCCAGAAATGTGATCTTCATAAAAACACCTCCGGCTTTATTTCTTCTGTACCCTTAGTATAGCATATTCTAAAGGTACACGCCGCACAAATCGCATGGCTTTTCTCAGGCATTTTGCCGAAAGGTTGAAAAATTTTTTATACAATCTTGACAAACCACCCCTTTCTGTTATAAACTTAAACTTGTATGACGTTCGTTCGTATTTTATGAGTTTTAATAATAGAGAGGTTGAATTTTATGGTTCGTAACGATTTGCGCAACGTTGCCATTATCGCTCACGTTGACCACGGCAAGACCACCCTGGTGGACGCAATGCTGCGTCAGAGCGGCGCATTCCGCGATAATCAGGTCGTGGCTGAGCGCGTCATGGACAGCGGCGATATCGAGCGTGAGCGTGGCATTACCATTCTGGCCAAGAACTGCTCCTGCACCTACAAGGGTGTCAAGATCAATATTGTCGATACTCCGGGCCATGCCGACTTTGGCGGCGAGGTGGAGCGCGTGCTGAAGATGGTCAACGGCGTTCTGCTGCTGGTGGATGCCGCCGAGGGCTGCATGCCCCAGACCCGTTTTGTGCTGCAGAAGGCTCTGCAGCAGAACCTGAGTCTGGTGGTGGCCATCAACAAGATCGACCGCCCCGATGCCCGCATCAAGGAAGTCATCGACGAGGTTCTGTACCTGCTGATGGATCTGGGCGCTACCGATGAGCAGCTGGACTGCCCCATGCTGTTCTGCTGCGGCCGTGATGGCACCGCAAGCCTGGACCCCGATGTGCCCGGCACCGACCTGATCCCCCTGTTCGATACTCTGCTGAGCACCATCAAGCCGCCTGAGGGCGACCCCGAGGCTCCCTTCCAGATGCTGGTGTCCTCTGTGGACTACAACGACTTCGTGGGCCGCATCGGCATCGGCCGCATCCAGAACGGCGTTGCCAAGGTGGGCGAGGAAGTTGTCGTCTGTGACTGGCACAATCAGGATCTGAAGATGCGCGGCCGTCTGACCAAGCTGTACGACTTCCAGCCAATGGCCGTCAGCCGTGCGATAATATCACCGCCGGCGATATCGTGGCATTCTCCGGCCTGCCCGATGTGACCATCGG
>ENA-OQDM01000291-OQDM01000291.1-human-gut-metagenome-genome-assembly--contig:-NODE-291-length-33338-cov-7.363645_pt1 | contig 33338 bp, 20 predicted proteins | sample MGYA00242772_ERZ504605 | MGnify/ENA primary metagenome ERZ504605 (study PRJEB26092, sample SAMD00036348) | human gut metagenome | host: Homo sapiens | study: EMG produced TPA metagenomics assembly of... | reverse complement strand
TTTGAACAAACCGCAACCAGCGAGGTAGAATAACTTAGATAGATAAAACACCTGTTGGCGCACCAAAAAAGAAAGTACTCAAACGGGTACTTTCTTTTTTTTGTTTTTACTCTATCTTTTTCCAACAATACTTTTTCATAAAATCTGCAATTACGGTTATATCTTCACCCTCATAGTATTTTACAAGCAGTCTTTTAAATTCAGGCACTTCCTTTTCAGGAATCACCAGAAATCCGCCACCGTGTGAAATAAGATAGTGATTTGCAAAAATTACAGAGGCACGCTTGTTACCGTCAAGAAATATTTGTGTTTTCATACAATAAAGGCACAACTTAATTGCCGTATTGATAACTTCATCACTTTCTTCTATAATTTCACGGATTTTTTCTTTTACATCCAACTCATTAGGCAACGGTGGAACATATGAAGAACCTCCGATAGTAACCGGAACTCCTCTAATTCTTCCGCCTTCCGCAAAAAATCCTTCATTAACAACTCTTGCTATATGGCTGAGCATATAGTAGTCGGAACGACTTGCTATTACATCACGATCCAAAATAAATTCCCATGCGTGTTTTAAATTCAAAATTTTCTGAACATCTGTTGCAGTCACACCGAAAATTTTACCGTTATCTATGATTTCTTCAGTTTGTGGGAATGATGTAGCAACACCCTCAAGGACAGCCTGATCATATATATTCATTTTCATATTTGCACGGGCAAACGCAATATTGTTTATAACATCAGAAGAAAGTTCATCTTCTGAATATCCCGCATTTGCAAGTTGTTTATCTATACTGCGAAGTTCTTTCCTGATTTCACGGGCTTCTCTGGCATTGCGGAGGAGCAAATTATATAATTCTTCCGTATATGCACTTACATAAGTTGATGTCTGTTTTCCTGCAACACGCTTTCTCACATAAAGATATTTTTCATTACCTCGTTTCTTAATTTCGGGAGTTCCGTCATACGGCATTAAATTTAACCTTGCATTAAGGTCAGCACGGCTTCTTAGTAACTCTTGTATTTCATTGTATTTTGCAGCCATTATAATTCTCCTTTGGGGTACATTTTCTTGTAAAAGTATAATACAATTCTCCCCAACAGTCAATGCACCTTGGGGAACATTTTTGCATTTTAAAGCCTAATTCGTTCCCCAATAATAAATTTCAAACATATTATATCCTACTCAAGTTCTTTTATGAAATCCATTAACACCAACAAATTCCAAAACACCCCTTATCTCACACGCGGATAAGGGGTGTTTTTATTCATTAATTTTACTCTTTTTGAATTCGAGATACTTTATATAGTCAAGCACATCGCCACATTCCTCTTTTGTAAATGACTGCGGAAGAGAAACAGAGCGAATGTTGCGGTTAAACGAGAGCGGTTCGTCAATCAGACCGATGAGATAGTCAACCGACACATCAAATAGTTTTGCAATGATTATTTTTGAATTATCATCGGGATCACTGCGGTTACATTCGTACGATGATATCGTATAGTGTGACACGCCCAAAAGCTCTGCAAGCTGTGCCTGCGACACGCCGTGGTCTTTGCGAAGTTCCTGTAAGCGTTCACCAATCATAATATCACCTCATAGCTTTAATAATTTAATTATAAATATTTTGCGAATTATAGTTTAAAATTATGAGAAATTTTAGAATTTTAATTGACAAGTGTGAAAATCTACATTATAATTCTTATATAAGCTGTGAATTTTCACAGTAATTTTAAGGAGGAATTATTTATGTATTGTCAAAAATGCGGCAAACAAATTGCTGACGGAAGTGTATTTTGTCAGCACTGCGGCGCACAAATAGGAAATGTTGTATCAGATAATTTTTCTAATCAAAATGACAAATCAAAATTATAATGTAACAGCATACCGAAAAGCATGAAGAACCAATAAAAAACAAAGAAGAATTTATTGCCGATTTCCGCGCAAAGCACCCTGAACGAATGGTATATATAGTTATATTTATTATTCTAGAAATTGTTTCAACAATCGTATTTATAATGAATGTATCATCTTATATAGATCATCACCGTGATGAAAATCTCACAGGTATGATGATTGCGGCATTTCTCGAAATAATTGCAATAATTTTGCATGTGCAATTCAAAAAGTAAATGCATCGGCAAATAAAGCATTTGACAGTTATATTACAAAAGAAAGCCGTGAAAAAACGAAAGTAAGTACAAAATGGCTGTGTCCGAAATGCGGAAATTCAAATTCTGCCAACATAAGATACTGCTCAAACTGTAGTTGTCAAAAGCCGAATTTTGAACCGATTTCAGCTCAAACCGATGTTTGGCAATGTCCAAAGTGTGGAAAGATAAATCAAAATTATGTCGGAACATGCGGTTGCGGCACAAGAAAGCCATAAAGCAACAGGCTGTACAGATTGCGTACAGCCTGTTTTTGTGTGGATATTAAAATGTAGCGGCGAACCGTGTTCGCCCGTTCGTATGCAACGCATACGATTGTACGCATTGCGTGCAAAATTGAATGCACAATTTTCATCACATCAAAAATTATGTGAATAAGCAAACAGTATCATCAAGGCGGGCGTCCGATGAACGCCCCTACTGTTTATACAAACAGTAACAATGCTACGCTCGGGCATAAATGTTTTTTAACATTACAAACTATCTACACGAATTGGGAACGGCGGCTCGCCGTGCGGGCGTCCGACTAACTCCGCTATATTTTCCGTTTTTCAATTTTTAACTTAATTTGAATCAATGTCCGTTCTCCGTAATTCTGATTGCAACGGCGGTGACATCGTCCTCACGGTCGGCCTTACGGTGCTTTACCGCCTCGTCAACAACAGCCTTTGCAAGATCCTGGGTACTGCCCTCATTCCATGTGCGAATAAGCTTTTCGAGCCATTTGTCATCGCCCGTAATTACACCGTCTGATACCATAACAATCATATCCCCCGTTGTCAGATTTACCGTGTCGGTTGAAAATTTTATACCGTTTAGAATTCCTGCAGGGAGCGACGGCATTTCACGAACCGTTACCCTGCCGTTTTTCTTTACAAATGTTACGGGTGCGCCTGCCTTTTTAAAAGTGGTTTTGCCGGTGTAGAGGTCAATACTTGTGACATCAACCGTTGAAAGCGATTCATCCTCACTTTTCACCATGAGGGCGGAGTTCACAATCTGCAAACAGCTGTCGGCTGAAAGCCCTGCCCTTAGCAGTCTTGTCATAACGGATGCCGCCATATTGCCGTCAACAGCGGCTCTGCCGCCCGTACCCATACCGTCACACACGAGCGCATATGTTTTGCCGAAACCGTCATTGAAATAATTTATGCAGTCACCGCAGAGCTTACCGTTGTCGGCGGTGTGCTGGTCGCTTCCGATTTCAACATCAAACACGGGCATTTCGCACATTGCAATACGGATTCTGTTGCCCTCACGGCTGATTGTCGGCAGGTCAAATCTTCTTCCGCAACAGCGTGAAATCTCACGCATAACCTCGCCCTTAGAAAGCTTTTCAGACTTATTCGAGAGCGTAAGTTCCACGCTCATTCTTCCGCCGTTTGACACAAGGCAGATGCACTCCTCAACAATTGCACCGAGGCTTGTGAGGGCGCTGATTATCCGTTGTGCAGATTCGTTATCGCACCGCATTGTGTTGCGAAATTCATCAGCCAAATCGTGGAGAATATCGCCAATTCCGGAAAACTGCCCTGCAACAACGCTCCGCACATCGGTAATCCTCTGTTGTGCCTCAAGCGCCGACTGATATTCACGGTAGTTTGCGTTCATTGAACGGGCAATTTCGCCTTTTTTACAGCAGTTTTTTACAAAAGATTTTTCAACATCTCTTTCGCCTATTGTGCCGTTCGATTCAAGACACTCTTCAAGCCTTGCAAAATCGTCACGGGTGACACCGCCCTTGTGTTCATAGCAGTACATTTTCAGTCCGCAGGTTTCGCAGACTTCATTTCTTGTACCCTCACAAACAGCGTCAAATGTGGGCGAATAGAGCTTTTTCATCTTTTCAGAAACTTTTGAAACATCGTTTTTCACATTGCCGACTGCCTTTGAGGCAAAGTCGAGTCGCATAACAATATTTTTTCGCAGAGCCTCTCCGAGCGATGTATTTTTGTCGCTTGAAAACACGGGCGAAATCACATTGCCGACCTCTTTCGGAAGAACCATAAACACCGCACTTGCGGCAAGGCTTTCAACGAGCACACCCGACGGTGTTCCGAACTGCGAACCGAACGCAAGGCACATTACACCGTTTGAGATTACAAAGGCAATCGCACAACCCAATTTTCCGAGCTGTGAAAAAAGCCCCGCCATAAGTCCTCCGAATGCAAAACCTCCGCAGATGTAGCCGTTCTCCCTTGACGCAATGCTGAAAATCGCCCCTGTTGAAATTCCGCTGATTGCACCGCCCGTAACCGAGCCGTAGCGTGAACAGAGCAAAATGACGAGCATTGCAATAATTCTGCCGAGCGAGATATTCTGCCACGCAATACTGCCGAAAGCCAGAATCAGGATACACCCCGACATAACCACGCTTGCGGTTTCCTGTTGCGAAAACACTTCAAAACTTCTGTTGTCGCCTGCGAGGTGCAGTGCCGTGCTGATAAAATATGCCGCCGCACCTGCAATTACCGCCTCGGTTACGCAATCGGCAAAGGTTGTCAGCGTGCTTGTGCTTACGAAAAGCAACGAAACACCCGTTGCAAAAATCGGAACAAATGCCACAAGCGGAGCAAAAACCTTGCTTTTGGTAACCTTGTCAAGATCGCCGAGCAGCCACCGCAGACCGCCTATTGCCGCCACAACGGCAAGGTAACGAAAGCTGTCCGAGGGTTTGAGCAGGACATAGCCGAAAGCCGTACCTAAGAGCGATGACAAAAGATACTTTCTCGGAACTGCCGCCGCAAATGATGCCCCGAACGGTGCAAGACTTCCGAGAACCGCTCCCCGTGACACCAAAATTCCGCAGAGCAGACAACCTGCGTTTGTGAGCATTTTCCGCATAAAATCGCCCTGAACAGCGTCCTGTCTGCGAGCCAAAGTAGTTTTTGCTTCCATAAAAATCAACATCCCTTTAATGATTTACTCTTTTGTATTTTATTATAGGATATTATGGGTAACAGTTTTGTCTTTTTGTGAATGAGAATTTTTATATTCTTTTGTAGAAACAAAGTTTTGAAAAAACTTAATAATGTAATTACGCAAAAGATTGTTCAACATTAAAAAAAGCCGTTGTTAAAATTCCGATTTTGCATTATAATGGAGTAAACCAAAGTGAAAGGACAAACAAAATGATTATAATGTCAGTTGACCTCGGAAAAGCACGCACAGGCATTGCCGTATGCGACAAAACCGAGTTTTTAGCGTCGCCATATACGGTTATTTTTGAAAAGTCACCGAAACAGTTGCTTGAAAAGGTGTCAAATACAGCCAAAGAAACAAAAGCCGAGCTTATTGTTGTGGGACTTCCGAAAAATATGGACGGCAGTGAGGGCGAAAGCGCACAGAATGCCAGAGCGTTTGCCGAAAATCTGAGCAATGAAACAGGCATTGAGTGCGTTATGCAGGATGAGCGCGGAACAACAATTACGGCTCACAATTTTCTCAACACCACAAATACAAGAGGAAAAAAGCGTAAAAATGTCGTTGACGAGGTTGCCGCCACAATAATTCTTCAGGATTATCTTGACAAAAGAAAATCGGGCTTGAACAGATAAAATCATAAAAGATTTACCCTTCCGATGATTTCGGAGGGTTATTTAATGTACATTTTGAGAATTTTATAACCTAAAATTCAAGCACGCCGCAGTTTTTCTCACTTGAAACTGCGGCGTGCTTTTAAGTTAAATGTTTTAGTACTTTTAAGTACTATAAAATCATTGTATCACCTATATATGATAAAGTCAATAGTACCGATAGATACTATACAAGGTGATAATATGTATTTTAAAAGACTGCGTGATTTGCGAGAAGATCATGATATGAAACAAAGTGAAGTTGCCGAATATTTAGGAATTCAGCAGACGGTCTATTCACGCTACGAAAGAGGATTTCAGTCAATTCCCGTTGAGCATTTAATTAAACTGGCTGATTTGTACAAAGTTTCCACAGATTACATTCTCGGCAGAAAATAGTTACAAATTAAAAATTAAAGTCGGGCAACGGCGAGCCGCCGTTCCCAATTCGTGTAGGCAGTTTGTAATATCAAAAGCATATTATGCCCGAGCGTAGTATTGTGATTGTTTTCGCAATCCAGTAGGGGCGTTCATTGGACGCCCGCACGGGATAGCAGAAAATTTATGATAAAAATAAACCGTATAAATGAGATACAGTTACCGAAATAATGTAGGGTAGAACCGTGTTCTCCCGTTCGTGTGCAACGCACACGATTGCACGCATTGCGTGCAAAACTGAACACACAATTTTCATCACATCAAAAATTATGTGAATAAGCAAACAGTATCATCAATGCGGGCGTCCGATGAACACCCCTACAAACAACAACTTTCATATAAATAAAAACGGTCGTGTAACAATGTTTTGCATTTTACAAACCATCTTCACGAACGAAAAAAATACACGGTATGTACCATTTGGCACATACCGTGGTTTTTTTATACATTATATGTTTTCAGTTAAATCAGAAGTCCATAATTTCATCGTCTTCAAGAGCAACGATAACATCATCTGTTTCGTCATTCTCAACGATTTCTGCCTCAGAATTACTCTCAAGCTGAACATCTGCATATCTCTGCATACCTGTACCTGCAGGGATAATCTTACCGAGGATAACATTCTCTTTAAGACCGACGAGCGGATCAACCTTACCCTTGATAGCGGCATCTGTAAGAACTCTTGTTGTTTCCTGGAATGATGCGGCTGAAAGGAAGCTGTCTGTTGCAAGAGCGGCCTTTGTGATACCGAGGAGGAGCTGAGTGAATGTTGCCTCACGAAGACCTTCTTCGCCGTTGGCAATACGCTTTTTAATCTGCTCATTCTCATAAAGAACTTCGTTCTTGTCGTAGGTCTGACCTGACATAAAGCCTGTGTCGCCTGCGTCCTCAACCTTAACCTTACGCATCATCTGACGAACGATAACCTCAATGTGCTTATCGTTGATTTCAACACCCTGTAAACGGTAGGTACTCTGTACTTCCGAAATAAGGTAGTTCATGACTGCCTCAGGTCCGAGAATATCGAGTATATCGTGCGGATTAACAGCACCGTCGGTAATCTTGTCACCCTTTTTGATGTGGTCACCGTCAAATACCTTTACACGGAAGCCGAAAGGAATGAGGTAAGCTCTTTCTTCGCCTGTTTCCTTGTTAAAGATAACAGCGTGCTTTGCGTTCTTGATTTCTTCAAAACGAACATCACCGTCGATTTCACTGATGATTGCAAGGCTCTTTGGTTTACGAGCCTCGAAAAGCTCTTCAACTCTCGGAAGACCCTGTGTGATATCTTCGGCAGATGCAACACCGCCGGTATGGAATGTTCTCATTGTAAGCTGTGTACCCGGCTCACCGATTGACTGAGCGGCAATAATACCGACAGCCTCACCGACAGTAACAGGCTGACGGTTGGCAAGGTTAGAACCGTAGCACTTACGGCAAGCGCCGTGTTTTGCACGACATTCAAGTACCGAACGAATCTTGATGTGGTCAACACCCGAATTAACGATGATGTCAGCCTCTTTGTCGCCCATCATAACATCCTTTGAAACAAGAACATTACCGTTAGAATCGCAGAAGTCATCAAGGAGATATCTTCCGATAAGACGCTCGTGGAGTCCTTCGATAACATTTGATTCGCCTGCTTTGATGTCAAAGATTTCAAGACCTTCTGTAGTGCCGCAGTCCTCTTCACGGATAATAACTTCCTGTGATACATCAACAAGACGGCGGGTAAGGTAACCTGAGTCGGCTGTACGAAGAGCTGTATCGGCAAGACCTTTACGAGCACCACGAGATGAAATAAAGTACTCCAAGATGTTAAGACCTTCACGGTAGTTAGCTCTGATAGGAATTTCGATTGTTTTACCTGATGTATTGGCGATAAGACCACGCATACCAGCAAGCTGTCTGATCTGGCTCATACTACCACGGGCACCTGAATCAGCCATCATGAAGATCGGGTTGTAGCGGTCAAGGTTTTTCTGGAGGGCGTCGGTTACATCGTTAGTAGCCTTTTCCCAGATACGAAGAACTTCTTCGTAACGCTCCTCGTTTGAACGAAGACCCATCATAAACTCATCACGAATAACATCAACTTCCTTCTCTGCCTCGGCAATAATCGCCTTCTTCTGAGGAGGAATAACTGCGTCACAAACGGCAACGGTAATAGCACCCTTTGTAGAATACTTATAGCCCTGTGCCTTAATGTGGTCAAGAACAACGCTTGTTCTTACCGGACCGTGAATTTTGATACATTTATCAATAATCTTCTTAAGACCCGATTTACCAACGAGGAAGTCAACCTCAAACTTGAATCTGTTTTCGGGGATACTTCTGTCGATAAAGCCGAGATCCTGAGGAATAGGATTGTTAAAGATAATCTTACCGATTGTTGTGTCTACAATACCGGATTCGATTTTTCCGTCAATTTCAAGCTCACGGCGAACCTTGATTTTTGAGTGAAGCTCAATGACGCCTGTCTGATAAGCCATCATAACCTCATCAACATCACGGAATACCTTTCCTTCGCCTCTCTCACCGTCCTTATCAAGTGTAAGGTAGTAAGAACCGAGGATCATATCCTGTGTAGGAACTGTAACAGGCTGACCGTCAGACGGTTTGAGGAGGTTGCCTGCTGCGAGCATAAGGAATCTTGCTTCTGCCTGTGCCTCAGCCGAAAGAGGTACATGGACAGCCATCTGGTCGCCGTCAAAGTCAGCGTTGTATGCTGTACAAGCGAGCGGATGAAGTTTAAGAGCACGACCCTCAACAAGAACAGGCTCAAATGCCTGAATACCAAGACGGTGAAGTGTTGGAGCACGGTTGAGGAGAACGGGGTGTCCCTTGATTACAACTTCAAGTGCGTCCCAAACATTGTCCTTTGCACGCTCAACAGCTTTTCTTGCTGATTTGATATTCTGCTCTGCTTTAGTTTCAACAAGGCGTTTCATAACGAACGGCTTGAAGAGTTCAAGTGCCATTTCCTTAGGAAGACCGCACTGATACATTTTGAGTTCAGGTCCTACAACGATAACCGAACGGCCTGAGTAGTCAACACGCTTACCGAGAAGGTTCTGACGGAAACGGCCCTGCTTACCTTTAAGCATATCCGAAAGTGACTTGAGGGCACGGTTGTTAGGTCCTGTAACCGGTCTGCCTCGTCTGCCGTTGTCGATGAGTGCGTCAACGGATTCCTGAAGCATTCTCTTCTCGTTGCGGATGATGATTTCAGGTGCGTTAAGCTCAAGGAGCTTTTTAAGTCTGTTGTTACGGTTGATAACTCGGCGATAGAGGTCGTTAAGGTCACTTGTTGCAAAACGACCGCCGTCAAGCTGAACCATAGGACGGATATCCGGCGGAATTACCGGAACAACATCGAGAATCATCCACTCGGGACGGTTGCCCGACATTCTGAAGCTTTCAACAACATCAAGTCTTTTAAGGAGTCTGACTCTCTTCTGACCCGATGCAGTTTCGAGTTCTTCTTTAAGTGAAGCGGAAAGAGCATCAAGGTCAATCTCGGCAAGGAGCTTTTTGATTGCCTCGGCACCCATACCTGCTTCAAAGTCATTTTCATACTTCTCACGCATATCATTGTACTCACCCTCGGTAAGGCACTGATACTTTGCAAGGTCACGGCAGTCGCCGGGATCTGTTACGATGTACTGTGAGAAATAGAGTACATTCTCCAAAAGCTTGGGAGAAATATCAAGCATAAGGGCAATTCTTGAAGGAATTCCCTTGAAATACCAAATGTGCGACACGGGAGCGGCAAGCTCAATGTGTCCCATACGCTCTCTTCTGACCTTTGAACGGGTTACTTCAACACCGCAACGGTCACAGATTTTACCCTTAAAACGGATTCTCTTGTATTTACCGCAGTGACATTCCCAGTCCTTTGTCGGTCCGAAAATGCGTTCGCAGAACAAGCCGTCTCTTTCAGGCTTGAGAGTACGATAGTTAATTGTCTCGGGCTTTTTAACTTCGCCGTAAGACCATTCTCTCATCTGCTCAGGAGAAGCAAGTCCGATTTTAATTGAGTCAAAAACATTATTATCTATCATTGCATTTCCTCCTTACATATCGTCACTGCCAAAGTCATCGCTGAAATCATCCGATGTGTAGCTGTCCTCTTCAACATCGGCAAGTGAATCGTCAAACATATTGCCTTCTTCGCCGCCCTCGTCAAGAGTGTAGCCGTCCATTGATGTCATTACATGGTCTTCTTCAAATTCCGGATTTGTTGCATCAACAATATCCTCGTCCTCATCAAACTTCTGCTTAATGTCAATTTCCTCACCGTCAGAGTTAAGAACACGAACATCAAGTGAAAGTGACTGGAGTTCCTTAATAAGAACTCTGAATGACTCAGGAATACCCGGAGCAGGAATATTCTGACCTTTAACGATAGCCTCGTAGGTCTTAACACGGCCGACAACATCGTCCGACTTAACTGTAAGAATTTCCTGAAGTGTATAAGCAGCGCCGTAAGCCTCAAGCGCCCAAACTTCCATCTCACCGAAACGCTGACCGCCGAACTGGGCTTTACCGCCGAGTGGCTGCTGTGTAACGAGAGAGTAAGGACCTGTGCTTCTTGCGTGGATTTTTTCATCAACGAGGTGATGAAGCTTGAGGTAGTACATATAACCTACTGTTACAGGGTTATCGAAACGCTCGCCTGTACGGCCGTCAATAAGCCATGTCTTACCGTCCTCGCTGTAACCTGCGTCTTTAAGACACTGGAAAATGTCCTGCTCATGAGCACCGTCAAATACAGGTGTCATAATCTTCCAGCCAAGTGCCTTTGCGGCATAGCCGAGGTGAACCTCAAGAACCTGACCGATGTTCATACGAGAAGGTACGCCCAACGGGTTAAGTACGATGTCAAGCGGAGTACCGTCAGGAAGGAACGGCATATCTTCCATTGGGAGAATTCTTGAAATAACACCCTTGTTACCGTGACGACCTGCCATCTTATCGCCTACGCTGATTTTTCTCTTGAGTGCAAGGTAAACTCTTACAACCTTGTTTACACCGGGCTGGAGTTCGTTTCTGCTGTCTGCACGGGTAAACACCTTAACATCAACAACAGTACCGCATTCACCGTGAGGCACACGGAGAGATGTATCTCTGACTTCTCTTGCCTTTTCACCGAAGATTGCACGAAGAAGTCTTTCCTCGGCTGTAAGCTCTGTTTCACCCTTTGGAGTTACTTTACCGACAAGGATATCGCCTGCTTTAACCTCAGAACCGATCTGAATGATACCGTCCTCGTCAAGATACTTGAGAACATCTTCACCTACATTCGGGATATCTCTTGTAATCTCTTCGGGTCCGAGCTTTGTATCTCTTGCCTCTGTGTCATATTCTTCAATGTGAATTGATGTATAAACATCATCACGAACGATTTTTTCGTTGATAAGAACAGCATCCTCGTAGTTGTAACCTTCCCATGTCATAAAGCCGATGAGAGCATTCTTACCGAGAGCAACTTCACCGTTTTCGGTAGCGGGACCGTCTGCGAGAACTTCGCCCTTCTTAACTCTCTGTCCTCTTGACACGATAGGACGCTGGTTGATACATGTACCCTGGTTAGAGCGGAGGAACTTGATAACCTCAAAGTCCTGAACTCTGCCCGAGTCATACTGTACACGAATGTTACGGGCGTCAACGCTCATAACGACACCGTCTTCCTCAGCGAGGATACAAACGCCTGAGTCTGTACCTGCCTTGTACTCCATACCTGTACCGACGATAGGAGCTTCACTGCGGAGGAGCGGAACTGCCTGACGCTGCATGTTCGCACCCATGAGAGCACGGTTTGCGTCATCGTTTTCAAGGAACGGAATCATAGCCGTAGCAACAGATACAACCATCTTAGGAGATACATCCATGAAGTCGAATCTTTCGGGAGAATACTCTACGAACTCGTCACGGTAACGACCTACGACTCTTGAATGAACAAATCTGCCGTTTTCATCAAGCGGTTCGTTAGCCTGTGCAACAGCGTAGTTATCCTCAACATCGGCTGTCATATAAACAACCTCGTCGGTTACAACGCCTGTTTCCTTGTCAATTTTACGATAAGGAGCTTCGATAAAGCCGTACTTGTTGATACGGGCAAATGAAGCAAGATATGAGATAAGACCGATGTTAGGACCTTCAGGAGTTTCGATAGGACACATTCGGCCATAGTGTGTGTAGTGTACGTCACGAACCTCAAATCCTGCACGATCTCTTGAAAGACCGCCCGGACCGAGGGCTGAAAGACGACGCTTGTGGGTAAGCTCTGCAAGTGGGTTACCCTGATCCATGAACTGTGAAAGCGGTGAAGAACCGAAGAATTCTTTGATTGCCGCTGTTACGGGACGAATATTGATGAGTGAGTTAGGCGAAAGCGACTCCATATCCTGTGACTGGGTTGTCATTCTCTCTCTTACAACTCTTTCAAGACGGGAGAAACCGATTCTGAACTGGTTCTGAAGAAGTTCGCCTACACAGCGGATTCTTCTGTTGCCGAGGTGGTCGATATCATCTGTGTTACCGACACCGTGAGCAACACAGTTAAGGTAGTTGATTGTTGCAAAGATATCGTCAACCGTGATGTGGTTAGGAACAAGCTCATCTGCACGGCTTCTGAGCATTTCCTTGAGGTCATCCTCATTCTCACAGGAATCAAGAATTTCGCAAAGAACATCAAAACGAACATTCTCCTTGATATCACACTCTGCTTCTGCGTCAAAATCAACATAGCAAGCAATGTCAACCATACCGTTTGAAATAACCTTAACGATTGTTTCATCGGCAGCCTTTACATAGGCAATCTTAACACCTGCGTTTTCGATTTCAAAAGCCTTTTCCTTTGTGATTTTTTCATCACGAAGAGCCATAACCTCGCCTGTGCGTGGGTTGGCAATCGGCTCTGCAAGAACCTGACCTTCAAGACGGTTTGCAATACCGAGCTTTTTGTTGTATTTATATCTGCCTACTCTTGACATATCATAACGACCGGGGTCAAAGAACAGGTTGTTTATGTGTGTCTGCGCACTGTCAACTGTCGGAGGCTCAGACGGACGGAGCTTTTTGTAAACCTCGATAAGACCTTCTTCAACATTTGAAGCGGCATCCTTTTCGATAGTAGCTCTCATTCTTTCATCGTCACCGAAATAATCGAGAATTTCGGCATCCGAGCCAAGACCGAGTGCTCTGATAAATGATGTAACGGGAAGCTTACGGTTCTTATCAATACGAACATAAAAAACATCGTTTACATCGGTTTCATACTCAAGCCATGCACCACGATTCGGGATAACTGTTGTAGAATACAGTTCCTTACCTGTTTTATCGTGATCCATTTTATAGTAAACGCCCGGGCTTCTTACAAGCTGTGAAACGATAACACGCTCAGCACCGTTGATAACGAATGTGCCGCTTGCGGTCATCAGCGGGAAATCGCCCATAAATACATTGCTCTCTTTGATTTCACCCGTTGACTTGTTCAAAAGTCTTGCGGTTACTCTGAGAGCAGCTGAATATGTTGCATCACGAACCTTACACTCAATTACGCTGTAGTTCGGGTGATCAACATCAAGTGTGTAGTCGATAAAATCGAGAACAAGGTTGTCCTGATAATCGGTAATGCCCGAAACATCTTTAAATACTTCTTTAAGACCTTCGTCAAGCAACCATTTGTATGACGCTTTCTGAATGTCGATAAGATTAGGCATATCAATTACTTCATCGATTTTACCAAAACTCATTCTTTCGGTGTTGCCAAGCTTTACGGGTTTGACATTAACCATAGGCGTATCACTCCTTAAAAAATCTATGAAACGGGGCAAGCGGTACTGAAAATCTGCTCATAAAAAGCTCTTGACACAAAAGGATTTTTGTGATAATATCCCCTTGTCGGATAAAGTTTTTTGCTGATTTTCCCGACCTCTTCGGTACATATCCCCATTATGGTACATTTTATTATTCTATATTGAAATAATCAATAAGTCAAGAGAATTTTCGGATTTTTTTCGGATTTTACTGACTTTTTTATATTTTTACAGGTTTTATTCCCGAAAAGAATTATTTTTCTTTTCGGGCTATTTTTTACATCCTAATGCAACACCCGACACGGTGTATTGTTTTATAAGTAAGGCCGTTCATCGGACGCCCGCAAGTAACAGAACATACATTATGATAAATACAAAGTGTATAGATGTCGCAAAGTCATTGTTCAACTGTAGCGGCGATCAGCGATCGCCAATTGATTTGTGTGCAAACACAAATCAAGCAAAACCAATTTTTTTGGTAAATAGCAAATATAAATTTCATATAACAAACGATTTGTATTAAGTCGAACCGATTTTACAATCGTTTCGATTGGCGAACACTGTTCGCCGCTACAGTATAACAATTGCTTTGTGGGATTTATCAAATTCGTTTTAGATATATTTTCTACCATTACCTGCGGGCGTCCAATGAACGCCCCTACAAATTAACAACAACTTTCACATAAAAAATCGGGTGACAAAAACTTGCAATTTTGCAAATCTGTCACCCAACCTTTTTATTAAATCAGTCGTATTCTGATTTGAATTGTTTTTCCAGATAATCTTTTATTCGGCTTATGCCTGATGGCATATCAAGGTTGAATAGTACAAATACAAACAACGCAAATATACAACCGCCTAAACCAAGCCAAAATGATTCAACCATATCTGCGGCACAAAAAATAAAGATTACAAGCGACAAAAGCAAAAAGGTAATTTCCGGTAGGGCGATACCTATAATTCTATTTCCTTTTTTCGTTTTGAATACTCTTCCGTAAAAATATGGACGCACCGTTGACTGATACCTGTGTGTGTCCTTTGTACCAAAATTGTAAAACAGACAAAGCAAATTTTTTCGATGCGACACCCAGTTTATGCCAAGGTCATAGTCCACATACTTTCGCATATATTTTACATTTCTTTTTGAACTGAGTATTCTTTCAATTTCAGCTGTGCTGTAATCTGATTTAATATTTATAAACATAGCTTTGTACTCTTATTTCCCCATATCATCATATCTGTCCAGAAACGAAACTTTATTATCGCCTTGTTTATATGAAATAATCGTATCGAGGTTGACATTTTCAACACTGTGGAAAATGTTGCTTTCAATCTGGGGATTGATTTTCTTCAGATTTGCTATAAGCTGTTTTATTTCCTGTCGTTTTGAGCCTGTGTTGCTGTTCGGGGAACAGGTTGTGCAGGTGTCCGTAAAACGGCACGCACATTGAATGAAATTCAGCTTGTTGTAATCTCGCCAATGCTTGATTTCAGCCTCACGAACGAGGTAGAGAGGGCGGATAAGTTCCATTCCCTCATAGTTTGTGCTGTGGAGCTTCGGCATCATCGTCTGAACCTGACCGCCATAGAGCATACCCATAAGAATAGTTTCTATAACATCGTCATAGTGATGACCGAGTGCGATTTTATTACAGCCGAGCTGCTTTGCCTTTTTGTAGAGATAACCTCTCCTCATTCTTGCGCAAAGGTAGCAGGGATATTTGTCAACATTGTAAACAGAATTAAAAATATCTGTTTCAAAAACAGTTATCGGAATGTTCAGCCTGCGGGCGTTGCTCTCGATTACATCACGATTTTCAACGCTGTATCCCGGGTCCATTACAAGAAAAACAAGCTCAAACGGAAATTTATTGTGTCTTTTCAACTCCTGAAAAAGCTTTGCCATCAGCATTGAATCCTTGCCGCCCGAAATGCAGACGGCAATTTTATCGTTCGGCTCAACAAGCTTATATTCAATGATTGCCGCAGTAAATCTGCTCCAAATCGTCTTGCTGAACTTTTTGCGGATGCTTTTTTCAACATCGGTTGCATAGTCCTCATTCTCGAATTGACTTCTCAACCAACTGTAATAACCGCCCTCAAGATTCACGGCATTGAATCCGTCATCACGCAGATTTTCTGCAAGCTCGTCACTTATCTGACCGCTTTTGCAACAGAGGACAACAAGCTTGTCTTTTGGCAAAAGTGAATTGTCCCCTTTGATTTTTGCAAGCGGAATATTCTTTGCACCGTCAATGTGACCGTATTCAAATGAAATTTCATCTCGGATATCGACAAGAGTATATTCCTCGTCAAGCTTTCTCACCTGTTCTATTGTAATCTGATTGTTTTCCGATTTAAACATTCATAACCCTTCAATCTCTGTTTTTGCTGTTTTTTATTGCAACAATTGTTATATCGTCAAATTGCTCCGCATTTTCGGTAAAGTCCGTCAAGGCGTCATAAACTCCGTCACACACACCTTTTGCAGTCTGTTCGGCATTTTGACAGGCAGACACAAGTCTTTCGTTGCCGAAAAATTCATTATCCGCATTTGTTGCCTCGTTCACACCGTCGGTGTAAAGGCAGATTATATCGCCGTTTCCAAATTCAGCGCTGTTCACAACATATCTTGCATCATCAAACACACCGAGCATTATACACGGCTTACATTCTAAAAATTCAGCCTTGCCGTTGCTCACCGCAACAGGCTTGTTATGACCTGCATTTATGTACAAAAAGCTGTTGCTGTTTTTGTCAAAAATCACGGCGAATGCAGTTACAAACATTCCCTCGGGATTTGACGAACAGAGTTCCCTGTTGATTTCTTCAAATGCCCTGTCGGGTTCTGCATTTTCGGTCATTTTTTCGTGGATAAGAGTTTTTGCAAAAGCCATAAACATTGCCGCCGCAACGCCCTTGCCCGACACATCGCCGACTACGGCACATATTCTGCCGTCAGGCAATGCAAAGCAATCGTAAAAATCGCCGCCTACCTGTCTTGCAGACTCCATTCTTGCCGAAACATCAAAACAATCGGCAAAGACAACATTCTTTTCTCTCGCAATTATTCCGTACTGAATCCGCCTTGCAACCTCAAGCTCGGTTTCATTCTTAGCCTTTTCACTCGCAAGGGCGGAATTTTTTTCAACATAAGTTTCTACATTGTGAGCCATATCGTTGAAATAATCAGCCAAAAGCTGAATTTCATCGTCAGAGCCGAGTTTTATCGGCACAAACGCTTTCTTTGTATTTGTGCCGTCAGCCTTGTCGGAAAAGTATCCTCGAATTTTTTCAAAAATCAAAAGTATCGGATTATACATCTTTTTTCTGACAAACCGCATTACAAGCAAGAATACAACTGTCAGCACAACAAACAGCGCAAGAACTCGCATTGCAGTATAGAAAATGATTTCCGTATAAATCTGCGTCAGCGAATAGTCCGCACCGATTAATGCAACAGGCTTGCCGTCCTTGCCTTGAATCGCTGAAAATGCCGTGTAAAAACTGCCGAAGCTGTCGTTCTGATATTCGTAAGCCGTGACAAGGGTAGGATTTTCCCACGCCTCTTTTTCAGCGTCCCACAAGCCGTGGTCAACCTCTGCACCTGCACTTCTCACATTTAAAACATTCTCGTTTTCGCTGTCATCATCGGCAACAGTCATAACATATGCAACCTTATTTTCGTCAAAATTCGGAATGTAAATGTACATATATTCAAGGTGGTTCGTCTGACAAATCCACCTCAAGGTCTTAACGGCTTTGCGATATTCTTCGGAATCGGGATTATCAAGCAATGCATTTATATCGCAGCGTTCAAAAGTTTCTGTTGCAACCTTTGACGCACTTTCGGTCAGCTGTCGTGTAAACCGCCTTGTGCGCTGAATGTTTTCAATGCAATTGAGCGTACCCGAAACAATCACCGCCAAAATAAACAGCACAAGTATGTGAAAGAAAAGCCTTTTGAAAATCGACTTTTTGACTTTTATTTTGTCGATTGGTTTTTCGGATTTTTTCATTAACAGTCACCGCTTTCTTCCCACACACTTTTTCATCTTGTATTTTAACACGAATGTATGATAAATGCAAAACATAATAAATGTCATAAAGTAATTGTCAACCCGTAGCGGCGGTCAGTGACCGCCATTTGTTTTGTGTGCAAACACGAAACAATTCGTAGCGGCGAACCGTGTTTGCCAATCGAAACGATTGTAAAATCGGTTCGACTAAATACAAATTATGTGTTTATTGCAGTGTCGATTAATAATAAAATACTTATGTGTAATTTTATTCGTTTTGGTTTTGCAACCAAAACGATTGGCGAACACGGTTCGCCGCTACAAATAATCCATAATTTTCATCACATCAAAACATTTTAATAAAACAAATAGTTTCATCAATGCGGGCGTCCAATGAACGCCCCTACGGGTTTGCGGCATTTATAAAATTTGTTTTGGCATACAATTTCTGCATTTACCTGCGGTCGCAAGGCTACCCCTACAAGTATACATTTACTTTCATATAAAGCAATATAAAGCAAAAATTGCATCAATGCCGTATTCGGGCATCTGATGCAATTCCTTTATCCGAGTATCTTCTCGAATAGATTGCGGTGGCACACCGCCGACCACAATTTTCCATTTTCAATTTTTAATTAAGCAAAAACAGCCGACTGCTTTGCAATCGACTGTAAAATAATCGGATTATATATCAATTACCATCTTGCGTCAAGTTCGGCTTTGGTGGCTCTTTTTTCTTTCTTGCGACATATCTTGAATATCTTGAAAGCTTTCTGTCACGAAGGAAGAATACAAAAGCAATTGCGCCGAGGATAACTGCAACAAGCACAAACCAAAGACCTACATTTGCGGATCTCTGAACTGCGGCAACAAGAGTCGGTGTGCTTGCGGCATTTGACTTTGCAAGAGCCTTGTCGGCAGACTTTACAGACTGAACGGCAACGCTTGATGCTGTGTCCGAGTAGTTCTGATTCTTTTCATTTGAAAGAATGAACTGCGACGCACCTGTTGAAGAAGGCATCTCAATCGGAGCGGCTGAAACCGCCGGAGAAACCTCACCGCTTACAACCTCTGTTTTGGGGTTTGCAACTGCGTTGTCGCTGAACAGTGCGTTGTATGTTTTCTCATCAACAATACCTGTTGAATCGAGTGAATTCTGATTCTGGAAATTTGCAACGGCCTGCGCTGTATATTCACCGTAGTAGCCTGTTGCATCCATTGCAAAGTAGCCGAGCTTTATAAGCTGCTGCTGAATTGCAGTTACTTCATCGTTTTCGTCACCGTTCTGATACTGAACTGCCTCTGTTACAGGCTCTGTTGTTGCCTCTGTGGGAGCAGTCGTTTCTTCTTCGGGCTTGTCCTCAGTCTTTGTTGTTGTATCGGCTTTTGGAGCTTCGGGAGCATTCTCCGAATAAAGTGTATTTCTCGAATCGCCTGCAATACCGTCAACTGTAAGACCTGCGGCTTTCTGGAATGCCTTATAAGCCTCTTCTGTTGCGTCACCGAAGTAACCGTCAACTGCACCGTCATAATAGCCGAGGTCAGCAAGTCTTTGCTGAATCTTCTTTACCTCAGCACCCGATGAACCGTTCTTGTAAACACTCGGTGTGTTGCTTGAAGATGATGAGCTGCCTGATGAACTTGAAGAACCTGATGAGCTTGAACCCGATGAACTGCTTGAAGAAGTGTTTGAAGGAGTCTTGCTCGATCTGCCCTGTGAATCAAAGTAATATGTAGTACCGTCAATTGTTCTTGAAGTATTTACAATGTACTCGCCGTTTTCGTAGTAGTAGTAGTTGCCGTTAAAGCTTTCCCAACCGTTTGTTACATATGAAACTGCGGCAAGCTTGAACCAGTATGTCCAATTGTTATAACCGCCGATTGCCTCATAGCAAACACCGTATTCATCACCTCTTGCGTCAACCTCCATACCGTTGCCGACATAGACACCGACATGACCGGGACGCCAAAGTCCAAGACCGTGAACATTAGGAATGCCTGCACTTACCGAACCTGTTTCGGTAGCTGTTTCAAGCTGTGGATTACCGCATCTTTCGCCGCCGGCATATGAATAGATAAGACCTGAACAGTCAACTGCTCCGGGGGTTGAACCGCCGTAAACATATGACCATCCGCTGTTATAGGCATTGAGTGCCCATTCTGCAAGACCTGCACCCGTGCCTTTTGCACCGGCAGAAAATGAAGAACCGAATACGCATACACTTGAAAGTGTGAGAACACTCAGAATGATTGCAGTAATCTTTTTTATTCTCTGCATCGTTAATTACCTCCATTTTTATCAGAGAGTCAAATTACAATCCGTTTTAATCTGCACGGAAGATTTGACCGAGAAATTGTTACCAAATCTGACAGAAAATTACAAATCAGGTTACACCTTGATAACAACATTGTAACTATTATAACATCACTCTTTTAAAAAATCAACCCCAAAGCCCGTATTTTTTGCTAATTCAGAAAATTTGATGCAGTTTCACTCACAAAATCTTCATTTCAAGCACCAAAATAAAGCGAATTATTACAAAATTTGTAACCTTTTGTAATATTTACAGAGTACCGTCAACATAAATTTCGCATCAAAAAAGCAACTCCCGCACCAAGAATTTGGAGCGGGAGCTGCTTTTATTCGGTTTCCGTAATACAATTATGAAAAAAACAGAGGAGAGAAAATTTCAAAATGAAATTTTGCTGAGTAAAATATGAATTAAAAATACATTTATACGACATTACTGGTATTCGCAAACACTTGCCCATTTGAGAAGGAACTCTCTCTCTTCGGGTTTGCCCTTAACAGACTGTGATGCGGCTACAATCGGAAGCCAGCGGTCAACATATTGACGGGCTGTGTCGGTCTTTGTGCAGTAAAGCTTCATATACTTTTCTGCAAGCTCTTCCTGATGATTCAAACGGAACAAGAGGTAAGTTCTTGCGGCATCGGCTGAACCGTTACCCTGTGTTGCGTGTGACCAGTCAATAACATACGGTGTACCCGACTCGTCAATAATAATATTACTCGGGTTGAAATCGCCGTGACAAACCTTTGTGTGGTTCGGCATACCGTTAAGACGGGTTTCAAGCTCATATCTTGTTGTTGCGTCAAGGTCGGTTTCGCTGATTTTGCGTTTCATCTTATCCTTGAGTTTGTTAAGCAACGGTGCTTTTTGGCTGAGGATTTTAACCTGAATGTCAACAAAGAGATTGAGGTATTCGTCCTCTTTTTCGGGATGCTCTGACATAAGCTCCGCAAGAGTTTTGCCCTCGATGAAGGTGGAGATAATTGCCCATTTTCCGTCAATCTTTGTAACCTCTTCAATTTTCGGAATATTGAGTCCTGTTTCCTCAACTCTCGCCTGATTAAGAGCCTCGTTAAGAATATCTGATTTCGGATAACACTCGTCAAAAACTTTGGCTGCAAGCGCACCGTCTTTATAAACTACCTTGTTCTCTCTTTTTGCAAGAACTGTATCTAATTTCATAATAAAGCCCCTTTCGCTTTAAAATATTAAAAATTCATCAAGCAATCTTTCATTGCTTCGGTTATATTATACAACAATTCCAGGGGTTAGTACAGTGTAAAAATAACAAAATAATTTTAATTTTCTTTGTGCATTTAGCAAATACAAATAAAATATTTTTTACCTTTCAAACAAAAAGAGCAAGATATTTTATGCGAAGTGCATAAAAATTCGTTAAACTTTTAACTAAATATTTGTGAAATTTTTAACATTCTTTTGTGCATTGTGCATAATGGTTTGTAATATTAAAAGCATATTACGCCCAAGAGGAAGTTTATTTAAATGTAAAATTGAAAATTGAAAATGGAAAATTGCGGTCGGGCAGACAGTCTGTAATGTAAAAAAACATATTATGCCCGAGCGTAGCATTGTAATTATTCGCACAATCCTGTAGGGGCGTTCATTGGACGCCCGCACGGCGAGCCGCCGTACCCAATTCGTGTAGATAGTTTGTAAATATCCAAAAACATATTATGCCCGAGCGGAAGTTTATTTAAATTGAAAGTTGAAAATGGAAAATTGCAACATTATCCATATACAACAAAACACCCTGCCACGAGGGCAGGGTGTTTTGTAATTATGCTTTACGAGATAGATTAAACAGTCTCGCTGTTGTTGCCATAGTAAGCATTGAGGTACATCTGCTTGATTTCCTTGAAGAGCGGATATCTTGGGTTTGCACCTGTGCACTGGTCATCAAATGCCTGCTCTGTCATAGCGTCAAGACGGTTGAGGAAGTCCTCTTCGTCCGGAACATAATCCTTGATAGAGTTCTTAATGCCGACTCTTGCCTTGAGGTCGTTAACAGCCTTGATAAGGTTTTCAACGCTCTCTGTATCGTTCTTGCCGCCGAGGCCGAGGTAACGAGCTACTTCAGCATAACGAGCGAGTGTGTGCGGGTGATCATACTGTGGGAATGTACCCATCTTAGCAGGAACTTCTGCTGAGTTGAATCTGATTACCTGCTCAAGCATAAGTGCGTTAGCAATACCGTGCGGTACATGATGGAAAGCACCGAGCTTATGAGCCATTGAGTGACAAACACCGAGGAATGCGTTAGCGAATGCCATACCTGCCATTGTAGCAGCGTGAGCAACCTTCTCACGAGCAACAGGCTCGTTCATACCGTTGTCATAGCAAGCAGGGAGATACTCAAAGATAAGCTTGAGTGAACGGAGTGCAAGACCGTCTGTGAAGTCTGTAGCCATCATTGAAGCGTAAGCCTCAAGTGCGTGAGAAACAGCGTCGATACCTGATGCAGCTGTAAGTCCCTTAGGACCGCTCATCATGTTGTTAGCATCAACGATTGCCATTTTAGGCATAAGCTGATAGTCAGCAAGCGGATACTTAACGCCTGTATTCTGGTCTGTGATAACTGCGAAAGGAGTAACCTCAGAACCTGTACCTGATGATGTTGGAATAGCAATGAAGTATGCCTTCTCACCCATCTTCGGGAATGTGTAAACTCTCTTACGGATATCGCAGAAACGCATAGCCATATCCTGGAAGTCAACTTCCGGATGCTCATAGAGAACCCACATAATCTTGCCGGCATCCATTGCTGAACCGCCGCCGAGTGCGATAATGCAGTCAGGCTCAAACTTACGCATAGCCTCTGCACCCTTCTGAGCTGAAATAAGTGATGGGTCAGGCTCAACATCTGCGAATGTTGTATATGTGATGCCCATTTCATCGAGCTTGTCTGTGATTGGCTTTGTGTAGCCATTCTTATAAAGGAATGAGTCAGTAACGATGAATGCTCTCTTCTTACCCATTACATCCTTGAGTTCCTGAAGAGCTACAGGCATACAGCCCCTCTTGATATAAACCTTTTCAGGTGCTCTGAACCAAAGCATATTTTCTCTCCTCTCGGCAACTGTCTTAATATTGATAAGGTGCTTGCAACCAACATTCTCAGAAACAGAGTTGCCGCCCCATGAACCACAGCCGAGTGTGAGTGAAGGAGTAAGCTTGAAGTTGTAAAGGTCACCGATACCACCCTGTGAAGAAGGTGTGTTAACAAGGATACGGCAAGTTTTCATTCTTGATGCGAACTCGTCAATCTTTGCTCTTTCGTTTACAGCGTCAACATAAAGTGAAGATGTGTGACCGTAACCGCCGTCAGCAATAAGATGCTCAGCCTTTGCAATAGCATCTTCAAAATCTTCAGCCTTGTACATAGCGAGTACAGGAGAAAGCTTCTCGTGAGCAAACTCTTCGCTTATGTCAACTGATTCTACCTCACCGATAAGAACCTTTGTTTCCTCAGGAATTGTTACACCTGCAAGAGCTGCGATTGTAACAGGCTTCTGACCAACAATCTTAGCGTTAAGAGCGCCGTTGATGATGATAGTCTTTCTAACCTTCTCTGTCTCTTCCTCGTTAAGGAAGTAGCAGCCACGAGCCTTGAATTCCTTCTTAACTTTGCTGTAAATCTTCTTTTCAACGATAACAGACTGCTCTGAAGCACAGATCATACCGTTATCAAATGTCTTTGAGTGGATAATTGAGTTAACTGCGAGTAAAATGTCAGCTGTTTCATCAATGATAGCAGGTGTGTTACCGGCACCAACACCGAGTGCAGGCTTACCTGATGAATAAGCAGCCTTAACCATGCCGGGGCCACCTGTTGCGAGGATGCAGTCAGCTTCCTGCATAAGTGTGTTTGTGAGTTCGAGTGAAGGAATATCAATCCAGCTGATGATACCCTCCGGAGCGCCTGCCTTAACAGCAGCTTCAAGAACAACCTTGGCAGCCTCAATTGTACTCTTCTTAGCACGGGGATGCGGGCTGATGATGATACCGTTTCTTGTCTTAAGACAAACGAGTGTCTTGAAGATAGCGGTTGAAGTTGGGTTTGTTGTAGGAATAACGGCAGCGATTACACCGATTGGCTCAGCAATCTTCTTAATGCCGTAAGCCTTGTCTTCCTCAAGAACGCCGCAAGTCTTAACATTTCTGTAAGCATTGTAAATATACTCAGATGCGAAGTGGTTCTTGATAACCTTATCTTCTGCAACGCCCATGCCTGTTTCTTCAACAGCCATCTTAGCGAGCGGAATTCTCATCTGGTTAGCAGCAGTAGCGGCAGCAAGAAAAATCTTGTCAACCTGCTCCTGTGTGTAGGTAGCAAAAATTTTCTGAGCTTCTCTTACTCTTGCAAGGGCAGCTTCAAAGCTTTCTGCGTTATCTACGATAGGATACTCTTTTGTACTCATTTAATCTACCTCTTATCTTGCATAATTATATTAGATTCAGCAAAGCTGAAAATGATATCAAATTAATTTGCCTCAATTACTCGGCTTTCTCGGCAGCCTTACCGCTTGCCTTTGATGCCTTTGTTGCCTTTGTTGAAGAACTGCCTAAGTCAGCCTTGAATTTAAGGTTGTTTTTCTTAGCATAGTTCTGGGCATATGAACCGCTTGCTCCGTGGATTGTAACTTCCTTACTGCATTCTGCGAATACATTGTCGGGAATACTTGTAATACAAGACGGAATTGTGATGTCTGTAAGCTCACGTGACTGATAAAAAGCATATTCATCAATCTTTGTAAGTTTACCGCTGTCGGGAAGAACAACATTGTTAAGTGCCGCACCCGAAAAAGCTCTCGGTCCGATTTCTTTGAGTGTACTCGGAAGCTTGATTTCTCTTAACTCAGAGCAGTTAAAGAACACGCTGTTGTTAAGGATTTCAAGACCTTCGGAAAGATTTACCTTTGTGAGGCTGTGACAGCTTGAAAAGGCATAATCTTCAATCTGCTTGATGCTTGACGGAATTGTTACTTCCGTAATTTTGGAGTTATTGAACACGCTTGCACCGATTACGGTAACTTTGTAGTTCTTGTAGCTTTCGGGAATTTCAATAACCGTGTCAGAACCTGTGTACTTTGTAATCATAAGTTCTTCCTGATTGATAATGAAAAATCCGAAATCTCCATTTGTAAGGTCAGGCTCTGTCGGCTCAACCTTGTAGCCGGGCTTACTGCTGTTTGATGATGTGTTGTCGTCACAACCGCATCCCGAGAGTCCGACCGCTGCTGATGCGCACATTGTACATGCCATCAGAAAGCAAAGAATTCTTTTCATTTTTCTGGATCCTTTCAATCGTTGTTTAAGAATTTAGCTAATTCTCGATTGATTCTATTTTATCATCTTTGTTAAATATTTGTCAATGTTTTTTTGACCATTTTTCTACTTTTATCGGGTTCAATAATAATTACAAAAAGATTACACACTTATTGTTGCACTTCTCACAAAAAAGATAAAAATCCCGTAAAATCCGCTGTTTTTTGCGGTAAAAAATGTAAGAAAAATCCTCAGAAACTGCCGTTTTCGGCATATCATTGACGAATCAATCGACCAATGTCATATTTTCACAATAGGCGTCGTAAAATCAAGACCGCTCCTTTTTGGAATATCATACGCAAGCGCCGAAATATCGTAGGCTAAAATGTCCTTTTCAAGCAATGCCTTTGTGTTGCCGCCTGTTCTGATACCGTTGCTTGCTGAGGTGACAATATTCAGTCGGCAGTCTTTGAGCAATTCCGCACCCTCGTTTGTAAAGCCTAAAACACGGATATACTCAATCGGGATTTGCGTATGAGCTTTTTCAATTCCGAGCAATGCACAGGCGAGTATTCTCCGTATGCGTGCATGAGTGTAGCGCTTTGTCTTTACAAGGTCGGCAATTTCTGATGAGGTACTGCAACGCACTGCCGCATCGGCAATTCTGTTTTCAAGCCCCTCACCCACATCGGGCAGTTTTGCAATGTCCTCTCTTGTCATAGTACGCAGGCGGTACAGTAACGGTCTGTCAAGATTTTCGGGGAATGTGATTTCATCGGGAATGTACGGAGCGTACTTCTTCGTATTTTCACCGTTGCGCAACATTTCTCTTATGTGTGACGCAGACGCAAAGCCCTCGCCCGCAATTCGGCTGTCGTGTGCAACACCTGTTCTTGCAACCGAGAACGGCTCAACACCCGTACCGTTCAATGCCTTTATATACTCAACGCCAAGAATATTGTTTGGTTCACAAAGTACGGACGAAATCTCATCACCGAAAACCGTTTTGACGGCGTTTTCAAGTTCACGGGGGTAGTATCCGCCGTTTTTCATTCCGTCACGCACAAGAGCCTGTACCCTTTCATCACAAACAGCGTTTGCGGATTTTTTGAGCAGTTCGCAGTCACCGCTTTCACTGCCGAAAGCAAGGTAATTTGTGCAGTCAAAAGCCGACGCAATCGCAACACCTGCCTTTGCAAAGCCCTCAGCCCCCGAAAGTGAGAACACAACGGGCAGTTCAAGCACCAAATCCGCACCGTTTTCAAGGGCAGATTTTGCACGGACAAATTTGTCACACACGGCAACCTCACCACGCTGGGTAAAGCTGCCGCTCATAATTGCTATGATTGGCTCTTTAAGCACATTTTTTGCACTTTCGAGCAAATATTTATGACCGTTGTGAAACGGATTGAATTCGCAGATGACAGCTGTTGCCATAACTATTCCTCCGAAGCCTTTATTTCGCATACATATTGTAAAAAACACTTGAAAACATACATAATTTGGAGTATCATATGTATGTGTGACCTGTCAATTTTGAAAAGTCTTTTTCTGATTTACATTATAGTATAAAATATGACGACAGGCAAATATATTTCTTATATTTTAAACTGAAAACAACTACCAAAGGGGACGATTGTAATGAAAATTCTCGTAATCAACGCAGGCAGTTCCTCGCTCAAGTACCAGCTTATTGATACTGACAACGAGGCAGTTCTCGCAAAGGGTAACTGTGAAAGAATCGGTCAGAACGGTGCTTTCATTGGTTTTAAAACACCCGACGGCAAAAAAATCAACCGCAAAACACAGATGCTTAATCACACTCAGGCTTTTGAGGCTGTTAAAAATGCACTCTTAGATCCCGAATACGGTGCAATCAGCGATTTGTCCGAGGTTTCCGCCGTAGGTCACAGAGTTGTGCAGGGCGGTGCGTACTTTGACAAGTCGGTGCTTGTAGATAACTCGGTAATCAACAAAATCAGAGAGCTTGCTCCTCTTGCACCTCTTCACAACCTTGCACACCTTCAGGGCATTGAGGCCTGCACAAGAGTTTTCGGTCCGAAAGTTCCGCAGGTTGCGGTTTTTGATACTGCTTTTCACCAGACAATGCCCGAAAAAGCATTTATGTATGCAGTACCTTACAAGTATTATGAAAAGTTCGGTGTAAGAAAGTACGGTTTTCACGGCACATCTCACCGTTATGTTTCCGAAAAAATGGCTGACCTTATGGGCAGAAAAAAGGAAGAGCTCAAGCTTATTACCTGTCACATCGGCAACGGTTCTTCAATCACTGCCGTAAAGGGCGGCAAGGTTATCGACACTACAATGGGACTTACTCCTCTCGGTGGTTTTATGATGGGTACGCGTTCAGGTTCACTTGATCCGTCTGTTATCACATTTATCGCTGAAAAAGAGCATCTCACTCCTGAGGAAATGTCAAAGATTCTCAACAAGGAATCCGGTCTTTTGGGCATTTCGGGCGTTTCGTCTGACGACCGTGATGTTTGTGCAGCCGAAGCAGACGGCAATATGAGAGCTCACCTTGCTCACGAAATGCTTTACTACCAGATTGCAAAGTACATCGGCAGCTATTATGTAGCGCTCGGCGGTTGTGACGGCATCGTATTCACGGCAGGTATCGGTGAAAACCAGCCTATGCTCCGTGAAAAGGTTTGCGACTATCTTGAATGCCTTGGCGTTAAGTTGGATAAGGAATTCAACAAGCAGGCCACATGCGGTGTTACAGGCACACTCTCAACTCCTGATTCGGCAATCAGAGTTGAACTCATTGCAACCGACGAAGAAATGGTTATTGCAAGAGATACAAGAGCCATTGTTGAGGCACTTTAATTGAAATAAATCTGCCACGCAGTAAATATTACATAAGAAAACAGGTTGTCATATGACAGCCTGTTTTTTGTTTATGGTTATTTCTTATCCGTATTTTTAAATTTGAACGCATTGCGTTCAACCATGTGCAACACACACGGCTGGCGAACACGGTTCGCCTCTACATTGGAATTGCACAAGTGATTACTATAATACGCTCGGGCATAATAAGTTTTCAATATCACACACTATCTTCACGAACCGGGAACGGCGACTCGCCGTGCGGGCGTCCAATGAACGCCCCTACAGCACAACAATTCATAAAATCAAGAATCCGCAACCGTTCCGTCCGTCACGGTGTCGCTTGTGTCCCTGAATAAAAGTGTAATGCACCAGATTGCGGAAAGTCCGACAAGGATATAAACAATACGGCTTATGATTCCTGTCTGTCCGCCGCAAATCCACGCAACAAGATCAAACTGAAAAATACCGACACTTCCCCAGTTGAGTCCGCCGATAATAAGAAGCGTCAATGCTATTTTATCAAGCATTCAAAGTCCTCCTTTGTATTTGCTGAAAATAGTATTGACGCAATTTTTCGTTTTATTCAATTTAAATCAGAATTTAATTAACAATGCAAGGAGCAAAATCAGCACTCCGAGGAAAATTACCGCACCGCCGATTATTCTTGTGATTTTTACGGCTTTCTGAATTTTGAATTTTGAAATCATATTTTCAGTGGGAAACGGAAGAATAATGAGCATAATTCCGAGAATTACACAGCTTGCAAGTGCGACGGTAAGACCGACCTCTCTTGCAAACGAGAGCATAAAAAGTCCGATTGGAATTCCGAACACACAAATCATATTGATTACCGCAAACAGCTTGCCGAAACGCTCTCCCTTTTCGTAAAATTTATTCGCTTTAATATGACACTCATCATCACAATACTGGTCAAAATACGATATCTGCTTTCCGCAGAACTCACATTTTTTCATGGACACACCTCGTTGTTTCATTTTAAATCGTTCACGGAATATTTTAACACACAAATCGACATATTTCAACTTGAATAAATGTACATTTTCGGGTATATGCTTTGTTGAAAAAAATTTTGCAATGTGGTATGCTGAAAAGAGGTGATTTTATGGAGAGTTTTTTCGTTGCACTTAATGCGGTTCTGCCGATGTTCATAATGCTTTTCATCGGTTTTCTTGTGAGAAAATTAAAAATTTTACAGGACAGCTTTCTGCCTCAGCTTAACAAAATTGTTTTCAATGTATTTTTCCCGTTTCTGATGTTCAATAACATCTACGGCTCGGATTTTTCAAGCGTTTTCAGCCCGAAGCTGCTTGCCTTTGCGGTTATTGGCGTGTTTACGATTTACTTTTTGTCAATCGGGTTTACACTCCTTGTTGAAAAGTCAAATTACAGCCGTGGTGCGATGATTCAGGCGATTTACCGCAGTAATTTTGTCCTTATGGGACTTCCGATTGCGGCGAATATTTTCGGCAAGGATAAGCTTGGTATGACAGCGGTGCTTGTTGCCGTTGTTGTTCCGATTTACAATATGCTTGCCGTCATCACGCTTGAAATTTTCAGAGGGCAAAAGATAAATGTGCTGAAAATTTTAAAAGGTATTGCCAAAAATCCTCTGATTATCGGCTCTGTACTCGGACTTTTGTCTGTTGCGTTCAATATAAGCCTTCCGGACACAATTGACACAACGATTTCGGATATTGCGGCGGTTGCAACTCCGCTTGCGCTGATTGTACTCGGTGCGTCTGTCACATTTGAGAGCATAAAAGGCTGTTCACGCAACCTCATAATCTGCATAATCGCAAGACTTGTTGTTGTGCCGGCACTTTGTCTGGGTACGGCGGCGCTTATAGGAATCAGAGGAGTTGACTTTGTGTCGCTTATCGGACTTTTTGCATCTCCGTGTGCGGTTTCGTCATTCACAATGGCTCAGCAAATGGACAGCGACTTTAAACTTGCAGGTGCGGCGGTTGTGTTCACTTCGGTTTTAGCGTGTTTCACGATGTTTTTGTGGATTTTCTTCTTCAGACAGGCAGGTTTCTTTTGATACTCTGCATAAATTTCAGACACCTGATTTATTCAATGTGTAAAGTTAAACGATATTATTACTATCAATAACAAAAAATAGCATAACAGTCTTGACTTTTATTACTGTTAGTGTTAGAATACTCGCATAAGGTAACAGTTTGCAGGAAATGACTTGAAATCCTGCAAGGTTAAGCTGTTACTTTATTAAACAGCTATTTCCTTCTTTTTTTATTATTTTGTGGGCATAAGAAAACGGAGTGCGTAATGCACTCCGTTTTCTTTTATACGAATTTTCCGAATATAACAAAATAATTGCAACACCGTAGCGGCATTTGCAAAATTTTTTGTTTATACACATAGCTTTTTATACAATAAAAGCAGTGTATAATCTGCAGGGGCGTTCATTGGACGCCCGCAAGTAACGGTACAAAATGTATGTTAAAACAAATTCAGTAAATGTCACAAACCCGTAGGGGCGGATATTATCCGCCCGCTTGATAAAATTTTATATTCATACACATATGTTTTTATATAATATAAAATGTGTATTCAATTTTGCACGCATTGCGTGCAATCGTGTGCGTTGCACACGAACGGGAGAACACGGTTCTCCCCTACATTATTTTGGTAAATGTATCTCATTTATACAGTTTATTTTCATCATAAATTTTCTGCCGTTACTTGGCGGGCGGATAATATCCGCCCCTACAAAATTGCAAAAACAATTACAATACTACGCTCGGGCATAATATGTTTTTTACATTACAGACTGTCTGCCCGACCGTAATTTTCAATTTTCCATTTTCAACTTTCAATTTTAAAAAAACTTCCGCTCGGGCATAATATGCTTTTAATATTACAAACTATCTTCCCGAACCGGGTGCAGCGACACGCTGCCGATCAATCTGTTTTTTGATTTTGTCAAAGGTTACACCGTATTTTTCGGCAATGTCTTTGGCATAGCTTACACCTTGAGGCGGAGCGATGAAAACCTTGAACGAACGCTGTCCGTTTTCGACACCTGTTACCAGACTTTCAATCTTGCTGTCGCCCTTTACGGTTGTGTTCACCTCGTCAAGATTGCGAGCCAAATCGTGCATATGGGTATTAAAAATCGCCCTTGTGCCGAGATATCGCATTGATTTGACAACATCACGGGCAATGTACAAGCCCTCGGCAACATTGGTTGTTGCAAGGCTTTCGTTGAGCAAAAGCAGGCTGTAACGGCTTGCCGAGGAAAAAATTTCGGCAAGTCTTTTGCTTTCTTCACCGAGTCTGCCGAGGTCAACGGTATCGTTTTCATCGGCAGGAAAATGCGTAAAAATGCTGTCGCATGGGCTGAATTTCATCTGCGTTGCAGGAACATATATTCCGTTCTGAGCAAGCAGAAACGCAAGTCCGACCGCCTGAGTAATAGTGGTTTTACCGCCACGGTTCGGACCTGTCAGAATGTAAATTCGCCTGTCATCGTTAAAATCAATATCGTTTGTGACAATATCCAAATTCTCACCGTTTGCCGATTTTATGCCGAGTTTGAGGTTGTAAACATCTCTAAGGCAGCAGTTTCTGTCCTCTTTCGGCAAAACTTCTGCCTTGCACAGCGGAAGATTTTTCTTTTTCATCTTATCACAAAGCTCTGCAAAACGAATATAGAAAATGATTTCGGGCATAAGCGAAACGAACGAGTAGCCGTTGACATTGACATATCTGTTGAGCATTGATTTTATGTCATTTACGGTTCTGCGGAGGATATCGGTCACAACATTTTTGAGTGCGTCAGACATAGGATCTGCGCCGGTCAGCGAGCTGTTCATAGTGTGGTTTACATCCTGCTGAGCGCCCACAACAAACTGTCCCAGCCCGAACTGCGAGGTTGACGGATTGGACGGATGAAAGCTTAAAAATCCCGAAACATCGTTGCCGTGGTGCAGTTCGCTGTCACGGTTTGTAAACTTCATAAATCTTTTGAGAATACCGCTGTCGGTAAATTCTTTGTCATTGAGTGAGATTACACCCACACTCTTTGGGCGGAGCAAATCGTCAAGATTCACACCGAGGGTAATGCTCTTGAGCTTTTGAGCCTTTGCAAGCGTATCTATTATATCCTTTTTTAGTTCGGGAAAACCGCTGTCATTGTAAATTGACTGAACATTTTTCTTGAGTTCAAGCAGACCCTGCGACTTTACTTCAATTGTTTCAAGCGTGTTTTTTATTCTTGTAATGCAATCGACATAGCCGTCCATTTCACGAAGTCGGTTTACAAGCTGCCACAAGGAAGATGCCTCGGTATCCTTTTGAAAGCGCTCAATTTCACGCAAATCGTTCAGCTTTACAAGAAGTGCGGATAGATCATCACGAAGTTTCGGAAAACGGAGAAAATCCTCAAAAACATCGCAACGATATTTTATAACTTCCTCGTCATCCGTAATATTTATCAGCAGCTGCTTTATGCTGTTGCGTTCATACTGCTCTTTTGTGAGAGCGTCACATATATAATCAACCGACAAATCATTCAGCGCCTCTTTGTTGAGAGTTCTGTAGGATGCATTTGAATTTGTCGGGTGTAATAAGCTGAATTTTTCCATAATTCACCGCCGAAAAAATTTGCCGTATAACGGCTTTAATTGAATGATAGCACAAAAAATTTTTGTTTTCAACCGAGAAATCGAAAATTTGCACTTTGGCTGATTGTGTGATATCATAGCTTTGGAGCAGATTGCTCTCAAAACCAAAATAACGGTCGGGAGGATTGACTTATGGATAAAAAAGATGCTTGACAGAATTAACGAGCTTGCAAAAAAGAAAAAGGAACAG
>ENA-OQDM01000288-OQDM01000288.1-human-gut-metagenome-genome-assembly--contig:-NODE-288-length-33482-cov-1.458822_pt1 | contig 33482 bp, 32 predicted proteins | sample MGYA00242772_ERZ504605 | MGnify/ENA primary metagenome ERZ504605 (study PRJEB26092, sample SAMD00036348) | human gut metagenome | host: Homo sapiens | study: EMG produced TPA metagenomics assembly of... | reverse complement strand
TCCAATCCCCGCCTGCGGGTCACGGTGCCGGAATCCGGCTCCTCCAGCCCGGCCACGATCTTTAGCAGGGTGGATTTTCCCGTGCCGTTGATGCCGATTAAGCCCACCTTTTCCCCCTCCTGGATGGAAAAGTCGGTGTCGTCAAAGAGCAGCCGCTCCGTGTAGGATTTTGTCAGATGTTCAATGGTTACAATGTTCATGGTTTCAGCACGACCTCCACCGGGCAGTGATCGGAGCCGAAGACCTCTGTGTGAATAGAGGCGCCCTCCAGCCGGTCTTTTAAGCTCTCCGACACGCAGAAATAGTCGATGCGCCACCCGGCATTTTTCGCGCGGGCGCTGAACCGGTAGGACCACCAAGAGTAAATCCCCTCGGCGTCCGGGTAAAAATAGCGGAAGGTGTCTGTGAAGCCGGCATCGAGAAGCTTTGTCATTTTTTCTCGTTCTTCATCCGAAAATCCGGCGTTCTTCCGGTTGGTTTTTGGATTCTTTAAATCGATCTCCTCATGTGCAACATTTAAGTCCCCACAGAGAATGACAGGCTTGGATCCATCGAGTCTTTTTAAATAAGCACGAAAATCATCTTCCCACTGCATGCGGTAAGGCAATCTGGCCAGTTCGTTTTGAGAATTTGGCGTATAACAGGTAACCATGTAAAAATCAGGGTATTCTAAGGTGATGACACGTCCTTCTTTGTCGTGTTCTTCGATGCCGATACCGTAAGTCACATTCAGAGGCTCTTTTTTTGTGAAAATCGCTGTGCCGGAGTAACCTTTTTTCTTGGCATAATTCCAGTAGGAAAAATAACCGGGCAGAGGAAGGTCGATCTGTCCCTCCTGCAGCTTGGATTCCTGAATACAGAAAATATCTGCATCAGTTTCATGAAAAAAATCAAGAAAGCCTTTTTGGATACAGGCACGTAGTCCGTTGACATTCCAGGAAATCAGTTTCATAGTATTCTCCATTCTTTTAATTAGGATGTTGGGAATGCACTATTTGGTCTCAACATCTTAATATGTTGGTGTTAAAATTTTTTGTTACCGTCAGATAAAACTGGATTGTTTCCGCAAGATATCATAACATTATCATTTCATTGAAACAAGGAAAACATGTGATTCTGCATGAAAAGAAAATAATACGGTCGAAACAGTTTTGATATAGTTAAACAATAATATGGTATAATTTATGTCAATAAGTAAGTTTATGGAGCGTGTATCTATGGCACCACAGGTGCTGTTGAAAAACGGAAATGTGAGAGAAAGGCAGCGGGTAAGGATTGATGAAACGCATTTTTTTTACAGAAAAAAACAGAATAAGACGATACTGGAGCTGTTAAGGGAGCAGGGAGAATATTTAGATGCGCCCTGCAGCGGGAAAGGTACCTGTGGAAAATGTTGTATTATAATAGAAGAAACACGAAAAACAGATCCGCCAAAACAGCGGGAAAAGGAAGTGTTTACGGAGCGGGAACTGGAAGAGGGATGGCGTCTTTCCTGTATGACGGTTCCGACGGATGATCTGTATGTATGCATTCCGGAAATCAGAGAAAATCAGATACAGGTGCAGATGGAATTTGTCCGGAACACAAAAATGGAGAGCGATGTACAGGCGACAACAGTTATCTGTGAAAACAAAATAGAGGACCGTGCACAAATAGGGTCTGACGGGGAAATAAAACCGGAAAATATGGATACGGAAAAATCCGTCTATGGTATCGCAATCGATATCGGAACAACCACACTCGCTGCAGAACTGATTTCCCTCACCGATGGAATATGCTTAAAAACTGCATCTTCTGTTAATCATCAACGGGCATACGGCGCAGATGTGATTTCAAGGATCCGTGCAGCAGCGTCCGGAGATGCAGAAAAGTTGAGAGAGAGCATTTTAAAAAGATGTGAGGAATCTGGCAGAGACACTGCTTGCGGGGCAGGACGAAAATGTGCTGAATGTCAGCAAAATCGTGATCGCCGGAAATACTACAATGATTCACCTTTTACTGGGATATTCCTGTGTGGGGCTTGGCGCTGCACCATTTACTCCTGTGAACCTTGCGCCGGAGGATATGACGTGGGGAGAATTGAATGGTGAGTATGAGGAAACCAGAGAAAGTGGAGATGCCAAAGAAAGTGGAGTTGCCAGAGATGGTAGTGATGCCAGAGAACACGGATATGTCAGAGAATGCGGGCATACCGGAATCAATCAGACCACAAAAGTACAGATCATGCCGGGAATCTCAGCTTTTGTTGGAGGAGATATTACGGCGGGCATGATGGGATGTGGTATGCGGCCGGACAAATGCGAGATGCTGATCGACATTGGAACAAACGGTGAGATGGTTCTTGCTGCGGGAGATCATTTCCTTGTTTCATCCGTTGCCGCGGGACCGGCATTCGAAGGTGGAAACATATCCTGCGGTATGCCCGGTGTGCCGGGAGCTGTCTGCCGTGCAGTTTTATTTGGTAAAAATAATATGGTGACAAAGACGATTGGAAATAAACCGGCCATTGGGTTATGCGGAACCGGAATCATTGATGTAATGTATGAACTCGTGCGGCACCATATTGTTGATACTCAGGGGATTTTGGGAGAACCGTGGTTTGAAAAAGGATTTCCGGTCGTACCCGGAAAAATTTATTTTACCCAGGAGGATATCAGACAGGTGCAGATGGCAAAAGCAGCTATCTGTGCGGGTTTAGAAGTATTACTGCAGAAATCAAATATTTCTTATGAACAGATAAAAAAAGTATATGTTGCAGGCGGGTTTGGCATGGGACTTGACATGGAAAAAGCACTTGGAATCGGACTTCTGCCAATCGGACTTCGCGGAAAACTCACGCCGGTCGGCAACAGTGCCTTAGAGGGAGCCGCACGATGCCTGACACACTCAAAAGAAAGCAGTGATATGCAGCCGCAAGAGATTGCAGCCATATCCCATGAGATCAATCTTGCAGATACACCAGAGTTTCAGGAATTATATTTAAAACATATGCAATTCTGTTGAGTCAGAAAATTGGGGTATTTATTCAACAAAAATACCCCAATTTTTTGATGTCTCATTTTGAATGACCAAAAATCAAGGTATATTTTATCAATTATTTACGGTATTTTAATTTTCTTCCCTTTTATATAATAAATACAACAAAAGCAGTTCGGAAATATTTTTTTTAAAACAATACTTAAACGTTTTCGAAAAGCTCCGGATGCTGGCGAAAACCAAAAAAGAAGGGAAAGGGAGAAATGAAAGAAACGGGCATTTCAAAAAACAACAAAACAGATGGTTCCGGTGTTACAGGCAAGTTATACATTGTACTTCGGATCGCAGTTCTGTTCGCAGTCTTATTCATGTTCATACCTGGAATCAATCCAGCGAGGATCAGCGGAATGATCGGAAGAAACTTATCACTGTTTACTTCCGGTATTTCATACTCATCACTGGCATCAGAGTTTGGACGTGCATTCCGAAAAGGATGGGTTATGAAATCAACATTACGGCTTGACTCTGTATCAGCTCTGATTATCTGCGTTGGTACAGCAGCAGTTGCAGCCGGTGGATGTTTATCACTCGGTAATCTGAAAATGAAAAAATTAAGTAACATCTTCACAGCAGCAGGAAGTGCAGTGATGCTGTCAGGACTTGGCGGTATCGCAATTGCATACAGTCAGATCAGCCAGACAGAAAAACCTAAGAAAATCGAGCCGATCTTTTCAAATGGTTTTTATATGATCCTGATCGTTGCAGTACTGATCCTGATCGTAACATTGATCGCGATGGCAAAACAGCCTAAGGTTGAGGCGGGTACTAAATATGAGATGGAAACAAAGTACCGCCTGTTCCTGATGTTAATGCCATTCCTGGCACTGGCTGGTGTATTCTGTTATCTGCCATTATGGGGATGGAGATATGCATTCTTTGATTACAAAGTTGGTGATACCTTAAGCATGGATAACTTTGTTGGATTCAAATGGTTCACACAGTTGTTTAAAAATCCTGCAACGGTAAGAGATATCATCCGTGTTCTGAAAAACACACTTGCAATGAGTGGTCTTGGAATTTTGACAAGCTGGCTTCCAATGGCATTTGCAATTTTCCTCTGCGAGATTAAAAACATGAAGTTCCGCCGCGTCGTACAGACACTTACAACAGTACCGAACTTCATCAGCTGGGTTCTTGTATATGCAATCGCATTTTGTATCTTTTCTACAGACGGATTTGTCAGCAGTTTGATGGTAAATGCCGGAATCTGGAAAGAGGGCGTGAATATGCTGATGGGCGGCAGCCATGTATGGCTGCAGATGTTAGCCTGGGGCTTATGGAAAGGTATCGGCTGGAGTGCAATCATTTATATTGCAGCAATTTCCGGTATTGATCAGCAGCTTTATGAAGCAGCAACCGTCGACGGTGCAGGACGTTTCCAGAGAATGTGGAATATTACCGTGCCGAGCCTGATCCCGACATTCTGTGTATTACTGTTAATGTCGATTGCAAATATCTTAAGCAATGGTATGGATCAGTATTTAGTATTTGAAAACTCTACCAATACAAGTTCTATCATGGTACTTGACCTGTATGTATACAAACTTGGTATCGGACAGGGACAGATTCCATTATCAACAGTAATCGGTATGGTAAAATCCGTTGTCAGTGTAACGTTACTGTTTGCTGCAAACGGTATTTCGAAACTGATTCGTGGCGAGAGTATTGTATAAGGAGGCGTAAGACATGGCAAAAACAGCACAGGAAAAGGCTGATTTAAAAGCCGAAAAACTTTATGAAAAAACACATAAACGCAAATATCGCTTAAAACCGGGCGATATCGTATTTAACATTTTAAATTACCTGTTTTTTACATTATTTACAATAGCATGTATATTTCCATTTTATTACCTGTTTATCAATACGATCAGCGATAATGATCTGGTAATCAAGGGTTTAATCAACTTCATACCGAGAGGAATCCATTTTGATAACTATACAGCGTTATTAAATGTAAGTGATCTTTCAAGTGCATTGATCGTATCACTGTCAAGAACAGTACTTGGTACGGCACTTATGGTAGCAGCATCCGGATTTATCGGATATCTGGTAACCAAAGATGAAATGTGGGGCAGAAAATTCTGGTACAGATTTCTTGTGATTACCATGTATTTCAATGCGGGTCTGATCCCATGGTTCTTAAATATGCAGATGTTAGGTCTGACCAATACATTCTGGGCATACATCATTCCTGGTATTGTGGCTCCGTATAACATCATTCTGGTAAAAACATACATAGAGTCAATTCCAGCGGAACTCGAAGAGAGTGCTCAGATCGACGGAGCAAGCTTCTTTACTGTATTCCGCAAGATCATCTGGCCGCTCAGTAAACCGATCCTTGCGACGATTGCGATTTTCGGTGCAGTTGGTCACTGGAACTCCTTTACGGATTCCCTGATCTTAATGACATCAGCTCCGAAATTATATACTTTACAGCACAGACTTTACATTTACTTAAATCAGGCATCCAACTTAAGTGCATTAATGGAGTCTGGCGGATCTGTCAGCGAGGCTGTTTTAAAATCAGCAATGAGTGGAAAGGTTATCAAATATACGATTTCCATGGTAACGGTAATCCCGATTTTAATCGTATATCCATTCATGCAGCGTTACTTTGAAAAAGGTATCATGTTAGGTGCCGTAAAAGGTTAAAGAGGTGTTAACCGCGAGGCGCGGAATCAAAATAACACAAAAACAAGGAGGAAAATTACATGAAAGCAAAGAAAATCGTATCACTGCTTCTGGCAGCTGCAATGACAGTTTCCATGGCAGCCTGTGGGGGTAGCAATCAGACAAGTGCATCAAAGAACAACAGCAACAATGCAGCGGGGGATGCTGCAGACGAAGATGCAACGGAGAGTGGAGTATCCGAGGAAACTTCCGAAGATGAAGCGGAAGATCTCGCAGATATCATTCCGGAAGAGACAGTTACTCTCGATGTATTCGATCAGTTAGCAAACTATTCCGGTGAGCAGATCGGATGGTTTGGTCAGATCATGTTAGACAAATTCAATGTAAAATTAAATATCATCCCGGATTCTGACGGTGTATATGAGACACGTATGGAGTCAGGAAACCTTGGAGATCTGGTTCTCTGGGGAAATGATTCTGATGAGTATCAGCAGGCAGTCAGCAAGGGAATGCTCTTTGACTGGAACGAGGATGATATCTTAAGCGATTACGGTCCATACATCAAACAGAACATGCCATATGCATTAGAGAAAAATGCAAATCTTTCCGGCGGTACTGTTTATGGATTCGGATTTGATGTTGCAAGGGATGCGACAGCACGTCAGGATTTCATGTATACCTGGGATTTAAGATGGGATCTTTACAAAGAGTTAGGATATCCTGAGATCAAGACTTTAGACGATATGGTAGATGTTTTAGGTCAGATGAAAGAGATCTGCCCGACCGATGATAACGGAAAAACAACTTATGGTGTTTCCTTATTCAACGACTGGGACGGAAACCTTGTAATGTTCGTAAAATCAACAGCAACTGCTTATTATGGATATGATGAATTTGGTTTTGGTCTGTATGATCCAGAGGAGCAGGTATTCCATCCAGCATTAGAGGAAAATGGACCTTACCTCACATGCTTAAAATTCTATAACAACCTGTATCAGAAAGGACTACTTGATCCTGACTCCCAGACACAGGGATATGACGGTATGCAGGAAGATTACCAGAACGGTGGAGCATTCTTAAATGTGTTCAACTTCTTAGGTTCTACTTTCTACAACTCAGATTCACATGCACAGGAAGGCAAAGCAATGTATCCTTGCCCACCGGAAGATGCAGCTCCGATCTGCTATGGTCAGAATATCTACGGTGGAAACCGTATCTGTCTATCGGTGCTAAGACAGAGTATCCGGAATTGTGTATGGCTATCTTAAACTGGTTATCTACTCCGGAAGGACGTATGACAGCTGAGTATGGTCCAAAGGATGTCTGCTGGTACTATGATGAAGATGGTAAAACACAGTTTACAGATCTGGGACGTGCAGCAAAAACAGATATCAGCACACAGATGTCTGATGGTTACAGCGGAACATTTGATGATGGTTCCTTTAAAATGAACAATACAACATGGGCACTTGATTCCTTAAATCCTGATTCAAACGGTGAGACATTCAACTATCGTAAATGGGCAAGTTTTGCAACAGATGCAAATTCTGACATTGAGCAGGATTGGAGAGATAAGACAGGTGCTGCAACAGCAGATGAGTACATGGGATCAAGACCTTACAAACTTTCTCTTGGTACCACATACTCTGAGTCTACAAAATCTGATGAGTTAACTGTATTATGGACACAGGTTGCTGAGTGCATCAAGACAAATTCCTGGAAAGCAATCTATGCTAAGACAGATGCTGAGTACGATCAGATCGTTGCAGACATGATCTCCCAGGCAAAAGACTACGGCTATGACGAGTGTATCGCATTCCAGGAGAATGAGGCATCACTTAGAAAAGCAGCTGAGAACGAAGTAAAAGGGACAATCAAATAATTGTATCACAAATGAATGACAGACCAGAGCAGAAGATCCGGACATTCCGTCCGGATCGCCCCGGTCTGTTTTCATCATACTGGATATCTGGAGTAAAATCCTGTATGATGAAAGCAGATCAGAGGTATGAAATAAAATGAGAGATAAGAAAAGTGCATGGGAAGCACTTAAGATTGGAGGAAAACAAATGAAATTTTTTAGCGTTGACAGTCCATTGTACCGTTTTTTAAGCAGAGTACTTGATATTTTAAAACTAAATTTTTTATGGATTCTTGGAAGCCTGCCGGTTTTTACGATCGGGGCATCGACCACGGCGGCAATGTCGGTTGCGTTAAAGTTAGCGGATGATGAGGAGGGCTATATCACGAAATCATATTTTGAAGCGTACAAGGCAAACTTTAAACAGGGCGTTCCGATGGGACTGATCTTTCTGGTTGCATGGTATGCGGTATATCTTGACTTCCAGCTGTTTGGAGCAGTGAAAAATAATCCGGTCATTTTGCTGATCATCGGTATGGTGTCCGTATTTCTTGTGATCATTGCGATGATCTATTCCTTTTCACTGCTGGCAAGATATGAAAATACGGTGGTCCGCACGATCCAGAATTCTATGGATATTTCAAGAAAATATTTTGGAAAAACACTGATCCTTGTGATCCTCGTCGCAGCAGAAGTGCTGATCTTCCAGTATAATTCAACCATGATATTTCTTGGAATCTTATTTGGACCTGGATTTATCATTTACACGGTCGCAGCAGTAAGCAAACGTGTATTCTTACAGATCGAGCGTGTGAACCGCGAGGGCGAGTGACAGGTAAAACCGGTTAACAGAACAAATCAGGAACAGCAATACGAAAAAGATGCAAAAATACAGCACAGAAATTGGAGGTAAATATGATCGAGAGCAGCAAAGTACATAAAATTTTATATGGTGGAGATTACAACCCGGAACAGTGGCCGGAGGAGATCTGGAAAGAGGACATGCGCCTGTTTAAATTAGCGCACATTGATGTCGTGACGCTCAATGTTTTCAGCTGGGCAGCACTGCAGCCGGATGAAATTACCTATGATTTTTCCAAACTGGATAAGATCATGGAGTATGTGAAAGAAAACGGACTGAAAGTCTGCTTTGCAACTTCGACAGGAGCGCATCCGGCGTGGATGGCAAGAAAATACCCGGATATCCTGCGTGTCGGGCATAACGGCATGAAACGCAAATTCGGAGCACGTCACAATTCCTGTCCGAACAGCCCGACTTACCGGAAATATTCTGTGGCACTTGCCGCAAAACTGGCAGAGCGATACAAAGATTATGACAATATCGTTGCATGGCATATTTCCAATGAATATGGCGGGGAATGTTACTGCGAAAACTGTGAAAAAGCATTCCGTGTATGGCTGCATAAAAAATATGGAACGCTGGATGAGTTAAACCGTGTATGGAACACTTCTTTCTGGGGACATACCTTTTATGACTGGGATGATGTTGTTTTGCCGGATATGCGTTCAGAGGAGTTTAACTGGGATGGCATCCGTACCAATTTCCAGGGGATTTCACTCGATTACCGCAGATTCAATTCGGACAGTATCTTAGACTGCTACAAATTAGAGCGCGATGCGGTAAAAGAGTACACGCCGGATATTCCGGTTACCACAAATCTGATGGGATTTTATCCATCATTAGACTACCAGAAATGGGCAAAAGAAATGGATTTTATTTCCTGGGACAGCTATCCTTCCTTTGGCGCAGAGACAGAAAACAATGCGATGGCACATGATCTGATGCGTGGATTAAAGGGTGGCAAACCGTTTGCACTGATGGAACAGACACCGAGTGTGAGCAACTGGCATACCTACTGTGCCTTAAAGCGACCGGGTGTGATGCGCTTATACAGCTATCAGGCGGCAGCGCACGGCGCAGATACGATCATGTTTTTCCAGATGAGAAGAAGCATTGGTGCCTGTGAAAAATATCACGGCGCAGTGATCGACCATGTCGGCAATGAGAATACGAGAGTGTTCCGTGAGATCACAGCACTTGGCGAAGAACTGACTGAACTTTCTGATACACTGCTTGGTGCAAGAACTCCGACAGAAGTGGCAGTTGTATTTGACTGGGATAACTGGTGGGCAACGGTATTATCCGCAGGCCCAAGCCGTTGTATCAATTATTATGAGGAGATTTATCAGTATTATAAGGCACTGTTAAATCTTCATATCCCAATGGATTTTGTTGGTGTGGACGATGATCTGTCCGGTTATAAAGTTGTCATTGCACCGATGTTATACATGTGCAAAGACGGTTATGATGAAAAGATCCGCAGCTTTGTCAAAGCGGGCGGCACCTTTCTGACCTCCTATTTCAGCGGATATGTGGAAGACCATGACCTTGTGATCACAGGCGGATATCCGGGCAGACTGCGCGATATTTTGGGTATCTGGGTAGAAGAATCCGATGCGATTCCGGCAGGAGATGCTGGCATGAAACATACCTTTGCATACAAAGATGTGACTTATCCGGCAGAAGTGCTTTGCGATTTATCACATACCGAAGGCGCAGAAACACTCGCAACCTATGATAATGACTTCTATGCCGGAATGCCCGTACTGACCTGCAACACCTTTGGATCCGGAAAAGCCTGCTACGTCGCAACCCGCTCCAATCAGGACTTCTACCGCACTTTCTTAACTGACATTATGAAAAAAGCCGGCGTAGAACCACTCGCAGAAGGCAGTGACAAAGTAGAGATCACTCTCCGCGAAAACAAAAACGGCAGCTTCCTCTTCCTCTTAAATCCGACGGACGAATCACAGGAAGTAACGCTGAAAAAAGCCGGAACTGACCTGCTCGGCGGAATGACTTACCAGGCAGGAGAGAAAGTTGTACTTCCGGCAAAAGCAGTGGCGATCGTTCAAAGCAGGTAAAGGTTATCTCAGGCAAGTAGAGATTTTCCACAAAGAAACCGCGAAACTCTTCAAAAAACTGAAGTAGTTGAGTCCCAGCCTAAATTAGAGTTTCGCCCCATCTAGAGCAAGAAAAGAGGACATACACTATGTCGGAACAGCAGAAAGAACAACAACTTCTCGAAACCGTAGACCGCATCATCGCAGAAGGCCCGTACCAGCCAGCCTGGTCATCCCTGATGCAGACGAAAACCCCTGACTGGTTTAAACAGAAAAGATTTGGCATCTTCATCCACTGGGGCGTCTACAGTGTTCCCGCCAACTCCAACGAATGGTACCCAAGAAACATGTACATCGAGGGAATGCCCGCATACGAACACCATATAAAAACCTACGGCAGCCAGAAAGACTTTGGATATAAAGACTTCATCCCGATGTTCCACGCCGAAAAATTTGACCCGGCAGAATGGGTGCGTTTATTCAAAGAAGCCGGTGCCGGTTATGTGTTTCCGGTTGCAGAACACCATGATGGATTTCAGATGTACAAAAGTGAACTGTCCCACTGGAATTCGGCAGAGATGGGGCCGAAACGGGACGTACTTGGTGAACTGAAAGCGGAGATTGAGAAACAGGGACTTACGTTCTGCACATCATCCCACCGTGCAGAACATTGGTTTTCTTAGGACACGGAAAAGAATTTGACAGTGATATCAAAGAACCATTGCAAAAAGGAGATCTGTACTGGCCGTCCATGCCGGAACCGGATGCAGAAGATCTCTACGGAGAGCCGTATCCGACAGAAGAATTTTTAAATGACTGGTTAGCACGCACAGCGGAAATTATATTAAATTATAAACCATCCCTGCTGTATTTTGACTGGTGGGTGCAGCATCAGGCGTTCAAACCATATTTAAAGAAACTCGCTGCATTTTATTACAACTGCGGCGTGAAATGGGGCAAAGATGTTAAAATCTGTTATAAACATGATGCGATGATGTTTGGCAGTGGAATTGTGGAAGTGGAGCGCGGTGGGTTTGCGGAAGCAAAGCCCTATGATTGGCAGACCGATACGGCAGTTGCAAGAAATTCCTGGTGCTATACTGACACATTGGATTATAAAAGCAGCAATGAGATCATTTGTACACTCGTGGATGTGGTCAGCAAAAATGGTAATCTTCTGTTAAATATCGGTCCGAAGGCGGATGGAACGATCCCGGATGGTGACCGTGCTATTTTGGAAGATCTTGCAAAATGGATGAAAGTAAACAGTGAGGCCGTTATCGGTGCAAATGTCTGGCGAAAATCCATGGAAGGTCCGACGGCAGCGGCAGAAGGACAGTTTCAGGATCAGAAAGAACTGAAATTTACAAACAAAGATTACCGTTTTACGATTAATCATGGAAATATTTACGCAATTGCGTTACAATGTCCTAAAGATGGTGTTTTCTGTATCCGTTCACTGGCAGACAGCAGTGATCAGAATGTGCCGGAGTTTCATGGTATCATTGAGTCGGTGGATATTTTAGGATATGATGGCAGGCTGCAATGGTCTGTGGACGGGGAAGGACTTCATGTAACCGCACCTGGAATAGACAGTGAGTTTCCGGTTGTTGTGCGTGTGCGTCCGGAATAAACACCGCTCTGAGTGAAAAATGAACGAAAGGCGTAAAAACATGAGTCTGTTTGCCCGGATAAAAACATTCATAGGCAATTTAAGACTGCGGGAGAGAATGCTCTTTATATACATTGCCGGAGGAATTCTGCCGATTCTGCTGTTGGATATTTATACTTATCAGAATACGAGATCGGTGTTGATCCAGAAAGCGAAGGAAAGCGAGATGGATGGGTTAAATATGATCGCGGATTCAATGAGCGAGAGTATGTCCGTCATCTCCGACATTTCCAAACAGATGTACTTTGATGAAAAGATTGAGCATATCGCATTTCATCAGTATGAAAACTATTCGGAGATTCTTGCAGATTACAGAGACTATGATACCATTTCTGATTATCTGAAATATTATTATCATGAAATTTCAAGTATCACGTTGTATCTGAATAATGATACAATTTCCAATAATGAATATTTTGTACATGTAGATCAGGAGATTGCAGAGAAGCCATGGTATCAGAATACGCTCGAACTGAATGGAAAACCGTACTGGTCTTATTCGTATGATTCGTTAAAACGCAAGGATTCACTCCGGATGTCGAGACTTTTATATACGAAGGATATGCAGCCGGTCGGTGTACTTGCAATTAACATGCAGTATAAGAGGACGGAGCTGCCTGTGCAGGAACGGACGCAGGATACTTATTTAGTGTATAATGACACGGTGGTTCTGCACCGCAATGAATATGAACGGGACACGGATGAAATGATTCTGCTGTTAAAGCAGATCAAAGATGATACTTATTCCGGCAAAGTGCGTTTTCAGGGGGAAGATACCTGTCTGTTATCGACGGTGCGGGTAAAACCGGACTATTCGGATGATTATTATACCTTAGTCAGTGTATGTCCGTATGAAGAGATCGCAGGATCGGCAGCCCGCAGTGCGTTGGGAAGTCTTGTGCCACAGCTTGTCTGTGTGGTGTCTGGTCTTGGAATTATTCTGGTATTTTCCAATCAGTTCAGTACGAGGGTAAATACATTCCGTCTGCAGATGCATAAGGCTGCAACTGGAGATTTTGATATCACGGAGGATATCGGCGGGGAGGATGAGATCTCGGATCTCTACCGGGATCTGAAGGTAATGATCGATTCCATACAGGAACTGATGAATAACGTGATCAAAGAACGTGTGCAGAAAGAACAGGTCAATGCAAGGCAGAAAGAAGTGGAATTTAAAATGCTTGCAAGCCAGATCAATCCACATTTTCTGTATAACACGTTAGAGACGATCCGTATGCAGGCAAGAATTCATAATCAGCCGGATATCGAGGAACTGGCAAAAATGCTTGCAAAGATCATGCGGAGAAATATCCAGGTAAGTAATACCTTGCAGCCGTTAAAATCAGAACTGAAACTGGTTGAGTATTACCTGAAAATACAGGATTACCGTTTCCATGACAGAATCCATTACCGTATTGAAACGGAGGGGGACATTGAGCCGTTAAAGGTCATGCCGCTTTTGATCCAGCCTTTTGTGGAGAATGCTTTTGTGCATGGACTTGAAGCAAAGGAGAGCGGCGGTGAGATCGTGATCCGGGTTGAAGTGAGATCACATCTCTGGATCACCGTGACGGATAATGGATGCGGAATGTCCATGGAAAAATTAGATGAAGTACGGAGAGGTTTGAACGATTTTGAAAATCTGGACCGGACACATATTGGAATCTGCAATGTCAATCAGAGAATCAAGCTCCAGTATGGGGAGGATTATGGAGTGGAATTTGAGAGTAAGACAGGAGCGGGAACAAAAGTATGTATTAAACTTCCGGTGCTGACATCGGAAATCATGTGATAAAAAATGAACACAAATGAGTTCATATTAGAAGAGTTGGATATAAAATAATGAGGAAATAATTTAAAGGGGCAGGATACATATGGGAAGGAGTTTTTTTTACAGGTATGCATGTAGTTTACTTGCGTACAATTCGCATGCAGGCAGGCGGATTGCATGTGGTATTATGACAGGAAGTCTGTTGATGGGTTTATATGGCTGCAGTGCTGCGGAAAATACGGTGGCTGTGGATACACAGCAGCAGGAAACCACACAGGAATCATTAGAACCGGTCACATTTACATTTTACAGTGCGGATGGATTGGAGGATACCTGGACGGATCCGGTTGCGCAGATGATTACAGAAAAGACAGGGGTCACATTGAAAATGGATTATCCTGCAGACAGTAATGACAACAGGATAGAACTTATGGTGGCAACCGGGGAATACCCGGATTTTGTGTTTGCCAAGGGTTCGGTATCAACGCTGATCCGCAACGATGCATTGATCGATATGTCGGATCTGATAGATGAGTATGGTCCGAATATTAAAAAGCTGTATGGAGATGAATATGAAAATCTGCGTTATTCCAGTGAGGATCCGTCCATTTATCAGCTGTGCAGTGACAAAGTGCAGGAAGAAACCTTAGAAACATCCGGAACTGCCCAGCTGCAGTGGGCAGTATTGCAGGAAAACCAGTATCGTGTACCATATACGTTGGAAGAATACACGCAGATGATCCGTGATTATATGGAAAAGTATCCAATGATCAACGGAAAGCCGGTCATTGGTATTTCGATCGTCTGTTCCGACTGGCACTGGTATATCATGTTATCGAACCCATCCGGGTATATGAATGGTTCCGCAGACAACGGGCAGTGGATCGTGGATGATGAAAAACAGGAAGTTTATTATAAACATGCAGCGGACGGGCAGAAAGAATATTATAAATGGCTGAATGAAATGTACAATGAGGGCATTTTAGATCCTGAATTTGCGACGCAGACGCATGAGGATTTTGTTTTAAAAGTTGCAGAGGGAAGAGTGCTTGGACTTTTGGATGAGGAATGGGATTATACAGGCGCTGAGATATCCCTGCGGGCAGATGGACAGGAGGAGCACACCTATGCGGGGCTTCCGGTCACAATTGATCGATCCGTGAAATGCCCTTCTTTAAAACAGCAGAATCTTGCGGTAGGCTGGGGGATTGGTATTACAAAAAGCTGTAAAGATCCGGTTCGGGCTGTCAGGTTTTTGGACTGGCTCTGCAGTGATGAGGCACAGATCCTGTTAAACTGGGGGATTGAGGGTGTCGATTATTATTATGATGAAAACGGAAAACGGTGCATTACGGAGGAGGATCTTGAAGCGTCCCGGAAAGACACCAATTATTCTGAGCGCACAGGTGTGGGATTCCGTGTTTATCCATATCCAAGTTATGGAAATCAGTCGGTTGATTCCACGGGCAATTCCTATAGTAAGAGCTCAAGGGAAATGGTAAAAGAAGGCTATGATGAGATGGAAAAAGAAGCACTGAAAGCATGGAATGTTGACATGCTGACCGATATTTTCCCACAGAAAGAAGAATTTTCAAAAGATGCATATTCCCCATTGTGGGCGATGACACTGCCAGATGAACTGGAAAAAATGTTAGTTGCGTTAGATAATGTATCGTGGAAGGGACTCATTGAGTGTGTTGTCAGTCCAGCCGATGATTTTGATGCGAAATGGGATGAATTACAGCAGAATTTAAAGGATGCCGGATTAGAAAAAGCAGACCGGGAAATGACCGCATTGCTGCGGGATGAGATCAGCCGCAGAGAGTAAGAGCATAGGAAAGAGAAATAAGTTTATGGCAAAAAAATCATGATCAGGGAACAATGTCAAATGCAGGGAAAAGCCTGATCGTGGCAGGTCTGTGCCGCATTTTTAAACAGGATGGCTACCGTGTGGCACCGTTTAAATCACAAAATATGGCACTGAATTCTTATATTACCGGGGAAGGACTTGAGATGGGGCGCGCACAGGTCATGCAGGCAGAAGCGGCAGGTATCAGACCGCAGGTCTGTATGAATCCGATCCTTTTAAAGCCGACCAACGATACCGGTTCTCAGGTCATTGTAAACGGTGAAGTGCTTGAAAATATGAAAGCGAGGGATTATTTTGCGTATAAAAAGAAACTGATCCCGGATATTTTAAAGGCTTATCATACATTAGAACAACAGGCGGATATCATCGTGATCGAGGGCGCCGGGAGTCCGGCAGAGATCAACCTCAAAGAAAATGATATTGTCAATATGGGACTTGCGGAACTTTTAGATGCGCCGGTACTGCTTGTTGGTGATATCGACCGCGGTGGTGTGTTTGCACAGCTGATCGGCACGTTAGTCTTACTGGAAGAAAAAGAACGGGAGCGCATCAAAGGGCTTATCATCAATAAGTTTCGCGGCGATGTATCAATCTTAGACCCGGGCATAAAGATGTTAGAAGAAAAAGGTGGGATTCCGGTTACCGGGGTCGTGCCTTATATGCATTTAGTCCTTGAGGATGAGGACAGCCTGTCAGACCGGTTTGCAGAACACGAGGAGAAAGCGGTGGATATTGCGGTCATACGTTTCCCACGCATTTCCAATTTTACGGATTTTATGGTATTTGAATCGATCGAGGGCGTTTCTGTCCGCTATGTGGACACGCTGGAAAAACTGCATCACCCAGATATGATCATCCTGCCCGGCAGTAAAAATACGATGGGCGACTTAAAATGGATGCGCCAGAACGGGCTGGAGGCTGCCATCAAAAAGCATGCGCAAAATCGGGATGCCGTGATCTTTGGCATCTGCGGCGGATATCAGATGTTGGGAGAGTGCATCACAGATCCTTATGGTGTCGAGGAGGGCGGTATGCTGCGCGGTATGGAACTTTTGCCGATGGAGACAGAGATGGAACAGGAAAAGACGAGAACGCAGGTGGACGGGACATTTGAAGAACTGACCGGAGTGCTGTCTGTGCTGTCGGGTGTGAAGCTGACGGGGTATGAGATTCATATGGGAGCGAGCCGCAGGACGGATCATGCCGAGATTGATATGGATACGGTTATGATGGATTTAGGTCGGAGTGAGAAGCCCGAAATGCTTCAGGAAAAAAGATATGAATATCTGTGCCATATCACAGATCAGGCTGAAAATCAAAAAGCAGATGGAATCTGTGCAGGTAATGTTTATGGTACTTATGTTCATGGAGTATTTGATGCAGATGGCATTGCTGCAAAGATCGTTGAGGCACTTGCCACAAAGAAAGGAATTTCCATGGAGGCAGTGACTCAGCAGAATTATCAGGAATTTAAAGAGACACAGTATGATAAATTGGCGAAGACGCTGCGGGAGTATCTGGATATGGATGCGGTGTATAGGATGATGGGGATGTAAGGCTGCTTGTTACCGCACAACAGGCGAGAACAGCAGCGACTGGACGGACCGATTTGACGGAGTAAATTTGTTTATTGCTGAACACAGGAAACTGCCCTATAATAAATGATAACGGAAATAAAAAAGAAGTACGCAGGAGGCAGCGGGATGGGAAGATACCTGAATCAGGGAAATGAAAGCTTTGAAAAGAGTGTAAATTCTGAAATTTATATCGATAAAACAGGTTTGATTAAGTATACCAACCGTGTTCTGAATACGCTGCAGGGGTATGTCTGTATCAGAAGACCGGATGAGAAAATCCGAAAAAAGGTACAGGAAAACTGGGATTCCTTAGCGAAACCATTAGATGGGCTGGGAATCTTTGAAAAGATATTTACACAGATCGGTGCAGTGACAGGGGACGAGAGGGTGCCGTTACAAAAGAAGGCAGTGATCGTGATGTGTGCGGATAACGGGATCGTTGAGGAGGGCATCAGCCAGTCCGGGCAGGAAGTCACATATCAGGTTGCAGAATCCATGGGAAAACGAAAAAGCTCTGTCTGCCTTATGGCTGCACAGGCGAATGCTAAAGTCATTCCAATCGACGTCGGGATCGCAGCGGAAGAAACACCGGAAGGCGTCTGGAATAAAAAGGTGAGCAGGGGTACAAAAAACTTTTTAAAACAGCCGGCGATGACGGAGGAGGAAGCATTGGCTGCGATCGAAGCTGGCATCGACAGTGTAAAAAAGTGCAAAGAGGATGGTGTGACACTGCTTGCAACCGGGGAGATGGGAATTGGAAACACGACGACAAGCAGCGCAGTGGCGGCGGCATTGTTAAACTGTGAGACGGCAGCGATTACCGGAAAAGGTGCAGGACTCAGTGACGCGGGATTATTACATAAGATTGCGGTGATCGATGAGGCGCGGAAAAAATATCAGTTTGACTCCAAAGATGTATTTCGTATTCTGTGTTCGGTCGGCGGACTGGATATTGCAGGACTGTGCGGTGTCTGCATCGGGGGCGCAGTTTACGGTGTCCCGGTTGTGCTGGACGGTGTGATCAGTGCAGTTGCAGCACTTGTGGCAGAACGTCTTGTTCCGGGCGTAAAGGATTTCCTGATCGCTTCCCACAAAAGCAGGGAACCGGCAGCGGCACTGATCTTACAGGAACTTGGTGTACATCCGGTCATTGATGGCAGTCTGGCGCTCGGTGAGGGAACCGGTGCCGTTCTGATGTTTGGACTGCTCGATACGGTACATGCAGTCTATGGTAACCGGACAACATTTTCAGATATTAGGGTGGAAGCATACAAGAGGTTTACAGACGTATGATGGTTGTAGTGACAGGCGCAAGCGGCAGTGGTAAGTCGGAATATGCAGAAGGTGTGGCGGTAAAGCTGGCGGGAAAAGGAGACTTATATTATCTTGCGACGATGCGTGTCTATGGAGAAGAGGGAGTACGCCGTGTGGAACGGCACAGAAAACTTCGCGCCGGGAAAGGATTTCAAACGGCTGAGTGTCCTGTCAAGGTGGATGAAGCGTTTGCACAGGTATGCATGTCAGAGTCTTTGGAACAGACATGTGACACATCACATGGAAGAGTATGTACGGCAGAATTTTTAGAACAGGGATGTGCCAGGCTGCATGGAAAAATACGGATGCCCGTGGCTTTATTGGAGTGCATGTCAAACCTTGTGGCGAATGAGATGTTCCCGGAGACTGTCGGTGATGAGATAAATGCAAACTGTGTAGAAAATATCGTCCGCCAGATCAGGCACTTGAAAGACCAGACCGGACATCTGGTGATCGTGACAAACCAGATCTTTGAGGACGGAATTATCTATGAACCGGAAACGATGGAATACATTAGAAATCTGGGTCAGATCAACCAACAGTTAGCAGAAATGGCGGATTCGGTGATTGAGGTTGTGGCAGGAATCCCGATTTTTATAAAGGGGGAGAAATTATGATGACAACATTAAGAGCACTGGTCATTGCATTTTCCATGTATTCCCAGATACCGATGCCGCAGTTTACCTGGCAGGATAAAGAAATGAAGTATGCATTCTGCTTTTTCCCGTGGGTTGGAGCGGCCATCGGCGGTATCACGATGTTCTGGTGGTGGTTCTGCGGAAAATTTTCGGTTGGAAATGTGGCATTTGCATGATTGGCACAGCCATTCCACTTGCAGTTACCGGAGGATTTCATGTGGATGGATTTATGGATACGATGGATGCGTTCCATTCTTACCAGCCGAGAGAGAAAAAACTTGAGATATTGAAGGACTCGCATATAGGTGCTTTTTCTGTAATCTGTCTGGTGCTGTATGAACTGATTTATATCGGAGCATATTCAGAGATAGATGCAGTACGGCAGGCGGGGATCGTGGCAGCCGGATTTTTCTTATCACGCTGTCTTTCCGGTATTGCTGCGATGACTTTTCCGGGTGCAAAGAAAGAAGGACTTTTGTATATGTTCACGAGCAAAGCGCATGAGCGGGCCGTAAAGACCGCACTGTTTTTGCAGACAGCATCGGTGGCGGTGCTGATGCTGTATTTAGACGGAGTGACGGGAGTGGCAGTGTTAGTGGGCGCAGGTCTTACTTTTCTGTATTATTATAAGAAATGTAAAAAGGAACTTGGAGGTATTACCGGGGATACCGAAGGATATTTTGTGACAGTGTGTGAGTGTGTGATCGTTGTGGCAGCTGCGGTATGTGGAATTATACGATGATAAAGGAATAACAAAAAAAGAGGGTGTAAAATGAGACTGGTTTTAGGTGGAGTGGCACAGGGAAAACGCAATTATGTAAAAACAGCGTATCATATATCAGAGAACGACATTTTTTCGGGCGAAAACGCAGAACTTGAGCAGTTATGCGGTGCAAAAGCAGTAGATAAGTTCCATCTGTGGGTAAGAAGAAAAGTGAAAGAGCAGGCAGATGTGCCAAAACTCACAGAAACATTTATAAAGAAAAACCCGGATTGTATCGTGATCTGCAATGAAGTCGGATGCGGTGTGGTGCCGATGTTAAAAGAAGAAAGAGAGTACCGGGAGCAGGTCGGAAGGATGCAGGTCATTCTGGCAAAATCTTCGGAGAGTGTGGAGCGTGTGATATGCGGGATAGCACAGAAAATAAAATAACAATGGCATTTATCCGGCATGGAGAGACAGCGTCGAACCGCAGAAAAAAGTTATCTTGGCTGGACAGATGAACCGCTTTCTGAGGACGGATGTGAAATGCTGTTGCGCAACAGGAAAAATTATCCTGCAGCAGACCTTATTTTTACGAGTCCCATGCTAAGGTGCAGACAGACAAAAGAGATTTTATATAAAGATCAGCCTTATCAGATCATAGAAAAATGGAAAGAAATGAACTTTGGCAGTTTTGAGGGAAAGACTTACTTTGATTTAAATGGAAATGAAGATTATCAGAGATGGATCGACAGTGGCGGCACACTGCCGTTTCCGGGCGGAGAGAGCCGGGCAGAATTTATCACAAGGTGTAAAGAGGGACTGTTGGATTGCCTGATGGAATTAGAAAAACAGGTAACTGTACAGGAAAAGGTTGTCTGCATTGTACATGGCGGCACGATTATGGCACTTTTTGACAGTTATGGACAGGGTTCCTATTTTGACTATCAGTGCAGGTGCGGACAGGGATACGAATGTACGCTGTCCTATGCAGTAGACGCAAATGGGATGGTGAAAGAGACATCAATTTCCATGCGTGATGAAAATTAATTTTGGAGATAAAGACATGTATTATCATATGATAGCATTTCTGGCGGGATTTCTGCTGGATCTACTGATCGGGGATCCGCACTGGCTGTATCATCCGGTGCGCCTGATCGGAAATCTGATCGCAGCGCTGGATCATAGACTGCTTGATGTGACAGGCATAAGAAATGAAAAAAAAGAACGGCGCGCAGGTATTTTGCTAGTGACCGTTGTACTGCTTGCGACTGGAGCGGTGAGCGGTCTTTTGCTGTGGGGAGCTTATGCGATTGCGCCGGTGGCAGGCTGTATTTTAGAAAGTATCATGACCTATCAGATCCTTGCGACGAAATGCCTGAAAGTTGAGAGCATGAAAGTGTATGAACGTCTGCGGGCAGATGATCTTGCGGGCGCAAGAAATGCAGTGGCAATGATTGTCGGACGCGATACGCAAAATCTGGATGCGGCAGGGGTCGCGAAAGCGGCTGTGGAGACAGTAGCAGAAAATACGTCGGACGGTGTGATTGCTCCGATGATCTGTTTGGCGATCGGAGGTCCGGTGTTAGGGTTTTTATATAAGGCAGTCAACACGATGGACTCGATGGTGGGCTACAAGAATGAACGTTACCTGAATTTTGGAAGGACGGCAGCAAAACTCGATGATGTGGTGAATTATATCCCGGCGCGGATCAGTGCGGCGCTGATGATTGCAGCCGCCTATGGGCCGGGAAACAGTTTTCCGGGAAAGATGCCCTGCGCATTTTTAAGCGTGACCGTTACAATCATGCAAGTCCGAACTCTGCCCAGACCGAGGCAGCCTGTGCAGGTGCCCTGCATCTTCGCCTGGCGGGGGATGCAAGCTATTTTGGAAAAATCGTAAAAAAGCCATTTATCGGGGATGATTTAAGACCGGTGGAAGCGGAGGATATCGTGCGGGTAAATGTGCTTTTGTACCGGAGTGCGGTGATCGGAGAAATCCTGTGTCTGCTGGCACTTTTGGTGGTAACATTATTCTGACAGTGAGGATGCCATTCAAAATGAAAAAATGGTTTATATGATTAAATGAAAGAAAGAGAGGCTATATCAATGTTTCGTAAAATGAGAAGATTTAAACAGGAATTGAGCAAGGAAGAATGTATGGAGATTTTGAAAAATGAACCGAGAGGCGTGCTTTCTGTATTAGGTGACGATGGTTATCCGTATGGTATGCCTGTCACTCATTGGTACAATGAAAAAAACGGGAAAATTTATTTTCACGGTGCAAAATCGGGACATAAAATAGATGCGATAAAAAATTGTGACAAGGTTTCTTTCTGCGTCTATGATAAAGGCTATCGGAAAGAAAATGACTGGGCGCTGAATATAAAGAGCGTTATTGTGTTCGGACGTGTCCGCTTTGTAGAAGATCAGGACACAATAAATCAGATATGCACGAATATGTGTGATAAATTTACTGACGATAAGGAATATGCGAAAGTGGAACTTTCAAAATGCGGGTCGAGTGTGTTATGTCTGGAATTAAATCCGGAACATATAACGGGGAAACTGGTAAATGAGTCATAGAATACGGTAAAGTGAAAACTACTTGTTCTTTTTGTTATAAATTGATATAATGACGAAAGACAGCATGTCATAGGGAAATGGAATTATTTATCCGGATGACATTATAGCAGAAAGAGGAGAGGGATTAAGGTATGAGTGAACCTGAAAATTATGTAAAAAAAGAGGAGCCGCGCGTATCCATAAAACAGCGCAGGAAAAAAAGTATAGGAGGCACACTGGGAACACTGTTTGCGGAGAATCAGAGTATGCTGATGCTGTTTGCAGTTATTGTTGCAGCACTTGCGGTGATTCTGACAGGAATCATTGCACTGCATATGCCGGTCGTTCCAGTCTGCTTGATCGTATTATTAGAGACTGGAATTGCCTGCTGCCTGCATGATGTGCCGATCTGGCTGCATGCGATCGCTGTGATCGTTCAGATCATAGCCGGGGTTCTCACCGGTAGCCACTGTTTTTATGGTGCTGTGTGTGGTAGAATATTTGGTCGGGATTTTATGCCTGCGTTATGTGAGAGATTAAGGGATGAGTATGGAAACGGACTTTTGCTATGGGGAGATTTTTAGCAGGAGTCCGTTTGTATTTACAGGAGGAAAAAGATGAATTTAAATCAGTTATTTTGTGAAATGATACAGTATTACAGGAATGATCCCAAAAGAATCCAGCATTTTACAAAGGTACACAGCTATGCAAAGCTGATCGGGGAACTTTCCGGCATGCAGGGGGAAGAACTGCTGACACTCGAGGCGGCTGCCTATGTACATGATATCGGGATCAAAGTGGCGGAGGAAAAGTATGGAAGCAGTAACGGCAGGCTTCAGGAGCAGGAAGGGCCGGCAGTGGCAGAGGAGATGCTTGGCAGACTGCATTTTGACGAAAAAATCATCCGGAGGGTGTCCTATCTGGTCGGACATCACCACACTTATGACCAGATTGACGGTCTGGATTACCAGATACTGGTGGAGGCAGATTTTCTGGTCAATCTCTATGAGGATGGCGTGACAAAAGAGGCTGTGATGCATGCATACAACAAAATTTTCCGCACGGAACATGGAAAACGCATCTGTGCAGAAATGTTTGGAATCGAGGAATGACCGATGGAATCGCAGGAAAAGATTTTAGTATTCTGTTCCAGAGAGATCTGCTATTTGTCTGGAAATTTTTTTGCACATCAGCTTGCGGCGGCATTTGATGATCTGGGATATGAGACTACTGTTTGTGAATTTACATCTCAGGATGATCTTGATGCCGTGCTTTCTCCGTTTTTTGGGAAAAAATATCGTGCAGTATTTGATTTTAATTCCTTGCTGCCACGGCTTGCGATGGATGACGGAACACCGGTGATCGACCTGATCGACGGGCCGTTTTATGATTATATCGTGGATCATCCGTTGTTTCATTATAATTGTCTGATGACGCGGGCAAAAAACTTTCATGCGATCGTTCTTGACGAGGGGCAGGCAGATTATGTGAAAAAATATCATCCGCAGGTAAAGAGCGTACATAGCTTCCGCTTGCGCAGCCATCGCTTTATTTGACGGCGAAAAAAATCCCGCAGACCATATCCTTTTTATGGGGACTTATGATGCGCCGGAAAAAGTATATGATATCGTAAAGGCGGCACCGGAGCCATTTTGCGGGATGATGAAGCGGATCATAGAAATGCGGATTGCGGTGCCGGAACTTCCAATGGAAGAAGCATTTGCGGCATGTTTAAAAGAAGATGACATGGAGCTTGACGAAGCGCAGTTTGCACTTTTTATGAATACGATGTATGCGTCGGATGCTTATATCAGGGATTATTTCCGGAAAGCGGCACTCGATGAACTCTTGAAAAAGAAAATACCGGTTCAGTTAGTCGGCGAGGGATGGGAAAAATACCAGACACCGTATGAGAGATACCGGACGATCGAGAAGCCGGTCACCTTTGATCTTTCCTTTGAAAAGATTGCAAGAGAACAGATCATGCTTGATGTTTCGCCGATCTTTAACCGGGGCGTCCATGACCGGGCAATCGCAGGGATGGCGAATCGTACCGTGGTGCTGACAGATTCGAATCCGTACCGGTGTGCGCATTTTAAAAACCGCAAGGATATGATGTTTTATTCGCTGGCAAAAATAGATTCGCTTTCCGAGGCTGCCGGGGAACTGATGGAAAATGAAAAACTCCGTTCAGAAATCCGGGAAAATGCATATCAGACCTTTTGTGCCGGACATACCTGGAGGGCGCGTGCAAAAGAAATATTGTCATGGGAGGCAGAAGATTGAAGCAGAATTATCAGAAAATGTTAGAGGAAACCATTGCAAAAAATCAGCGCGAAGAGCGAGTGCCTTCCCTGCTGCTGCATAGCTGCTGTGCGCCGTGCAGCTCTTATTGTCTGGAGTATCTGTCCCAGTATTTTAAAATTACGGTTTTTTATTATAATCCGAATATTTATCCGGAGGAAGAATATACAAAGCGTGTGGCGGAACAGCAGCATTTTATTGAGCGGCTTCCGGCAAAATATCCGATCTCTTTTGTGGAGGGAACCTATGACAAAGAGTGCTTTTATGAGATGGCGCGCGGTTAGAGGATGTGAAAGAGGGCGGGGAACGCTGCTTCCGCTGTTATGAGCTGCGCCTTAGGGAATCGGCAGAGCTTGCAAAGGAACTTCGCATGGATTATTTTACGACGACATTATCTATCAGCCCGCTCAAAAATGCGGAAAAATTAAATGAGATCGGGGACCGTCTGTCGGAAGAATACGGGATCGCATATTTGAATTCTGATTTTAAAAAGAAGAATGGCTATAAGCGTTCCGTGGAACTATCGGAGGAGTATGGCATGTACCGCCAGTATTACTGTGGCTGTGTTTTCTCAAAGCGGGAGCGGGATGCACAGATCGCGGCAAAAGCGGCAGCTGGGAATGCATAAATTCCTGTATAAAAATACAACAGGGACTTGCGGCGAAAAGACACTTCATGTAGAATGGAAGATAATTTATGTAAGGAAAGTGAGGATTTAGATATGGCACAGTTATGGGGAGGACGCTTTACAAAGGCAACAGATCAGCTTGTATATAATTTCAATGCGTCTATCACATTTGACCAGAAGTTTTATAAACAGGACATTGAGGGCAGCATTGCACATGTCAAAATGCTTGGAAAACAGGGCATTTTAACGGAGCAGGAGATGAACGACATCATCACAACACTGCAGGAGATCAAGGAGGATGTGGAGAGCGGAAAATTAGAGATCACATCGGAATATGAGGATATTCACAGTTTTGTGGAGGCAAATCTGATCGACCGTCTTGGAGATACTGGTAAAAAACTGCATACCGGACGCAGCCGTAACGACCAGGTAGCACTTGATATGCGTCTTTATACCAGGGACGAGGTGCTCGTGGTGGACGGACTGCTAAAAGAACTTCTGACTACAATCTTACATATTATGGAAGAAAATACAGAGACGATCATGCCTGGTTTTACCCATCTGCAGAAAGCACAGCCGATCACATTAGCACATCATATGGGTGCATATTTTGAGATGTTTAAGCGTGACCGTCTGCGTCTGCATGATATTTATGAGCGCATGAATTACTGTCCGCTCGGTTCTGGTGCACTTGCTGGCACGACTTATCCGTTGGATCGTGAATATACTGCAGAGCTGCTCGGTTTTTACGGACCGACCTTAAACAGTATGGACGGTGTGTCGGACCGTGATTACCTGATCGAGTTCTTATCTGCATGTGCGACGATCATGATGCACCTTTCCCGTTTTTCCGAGGAAGTCATTATCTGGAACTCCAATGAATACCAGTTTGTGGAAATCGATGATGCATACAGCACAGGAAGCAGTATCATGCCGCAGAAGAAAAACCCGGATATCGCAGAGTTAGTGCGCGGTAAGACAGGACGTGTCTACGGTGCATTGATGTCACTGCTCACAACCATGAAGGGAATCCCGCTTGCATACAATAAAGATATGCAGGAGGACAAAGAGCTTTCTTTTGATGCAATGGATACGGTAAAAGGCTGTGTCGCTTTGTTCAACGGCATGCTTGCCACCATGCGCTTTAACAAAGACAGAATGCGCCAGTCCGCAAATCATGGATTTACGAATGCCACAGATGCGGCTGATTACCTGGTAAACCACGGTGTTCCATTCCGTGATGCACATGGAATCGTCGGACGTATCGTGCTTTACTGCCTCGATAAAAAGATCCCGATCGATGATATGAGTTTAGAGGAATTAAAAGCGATCAGTCCGGTATTCGAGGAGGATATTTATGATGCGATCTCTATGGAAACATGCGTCAATAAACGTCTGACAGTCGGTGCTCCGGGCAAAGAGGCAATGGAGAAAGTCATTGAAAAAGAGCGTGAATATCTGAGTAAGGAATGGATGTAATACTTTTACACACTGATGTGATATTGTGACAAATGCACAAGTTTTCGCCAAAAATACAGGAAACTTTGACAAAATAAGCATTGCTTTTTTCCGGGAAATAGCATAATATATTTACTATGAAAGACATATGTTTGCGACGGACGGACAAACAGAGAATAAGGGACGAGGAGATTAGAGCAAAATGAGCGAAAAGTTAAAAGTTGGTATTCTTGGCGGAACAGGTATGGTAGGACAGAGATTTATCTCTCTTTTAGAGAATCACCCATGGTTTGAGGTGACAACCATTGCAGCAAGTCCTAGAAGTGCCGGAAAGACCTATGAGCAGGCGGTTGGTGACCGTTGGAAAATGGATACTCCAATGCCGGAGGCAGTGAAAAACATCGTTGTCATGAATGTCAATGAGGTAGAGAAAGTAGCAGCAGAAGTCGATTTCGTATTCTCCGCAGTAGATATGACCAAAGAAGAGATCAAAAAGATCGAGGAAGATTATGCTAAGACAGAGACACCTGTTGTTTCCAATAACAGCGCACACCGCTGGACACCGGATGTTCCTATGGTAGTGCCGGAAGTAAACCCGGAACATATGGAAGTTATCAAATACCAGAAAGAGCGTCTTGGCACCAAACGCGGTTTCGTTGCCGTAAAACCAAACTGCTCCATCCAGAGCTATGCACCGGTACTTACTGCATGGAAAGAGTTTGAACCGTATGAAGTAGTTGCCACAACCTATCAGGCAATTTCCGGAGCTGGTAAGACATTTAAAGACTGGCCTGAGATGGTAGGAAACATCATTCCTTATATCGGTGGAGAGGAAGAAAAATCTGAGAAAGAGCCGCTTCGTATCTGGGGTCATGTGGATGCAGAGAAAAAAGCGATCGTTCCTGCAGAATCACCGGTGATCACCTGCCAGTGTATCCGTGTTCCGGTATTAAACGGACATACAGCAGCAGTATTTGTAAAATTTAAGAAAAACCCGACCAAAGAGCAGCTGATCGAGGCATTGAAAAACTTCAGCGGTGTTCCGCAGGAGTTAGGACTTCCAAGTGCACCAAAGCAGTTCATCCAGTACTTAGAGGAAGACAACAGACCACAGGTTTCCTTAGATGTTAACTATGAGAATGGAATGGGTATCTCTGTCGGCAGGTTAAGAGAGGATACCGTATACGACTGGAAGTTTGTCGGACTTTCCCACAATACAGTCCGCGGTGCAGCAGGCGGTGCAGTACTTTGCGCAGAATTGTTGAAAGCACAGGGATATATCACAAAGAAATAATAAAAATAGGAAATAACAAAAAGCGCCATCGGATCAGGACGTCCGGTGGTGTTTTATATTGCCTAAAAAGTTAAAAAATGATATAATTTCTCCTATGTGAAATATAAGCGGGAGGGCGGAAACATGGTTGTAAAAACGGCTGTTTTAAAGGAATTAGAAACACTGTATGCAAAGTCCGGCAATCAGTTATGCGTTTTATATGGCAGGCCGGATCTGGAAAAAGAATTGTTATTGAAGACTTTCCTGCAGAACAAAAAAGCCTTTTATTATCGTGCACGGTATGCGTCACCGGAGTCTCAAAAACAGATGATGGCGGAAGCGTTAGAGGAAAAACTGCAGGTCAGGCTGCAAAAATATGATTATGAGGAATATTTTAACCGGATCAAAAGCGGCGGACCGGAAAAGCTTATCTTAGTGATCGATGAGTTCTCTTATATTGCCAAAAAAGATACGGATTTTATCAATGCTGTTTTAAAATTAAAGGCAAAAAAATTGTATCCGGGGCCGGTCATGATCCTGCTGTGCAGCTCTGTTGTATCGTGGGTTGAGAAGGAATGGGAAATTGTATCGGCACAGATGCAGTGAAAAAGATCGATCAGACGATCAAGCTTTCCAATCTGAATTTTCTGGAAGTTGTGCGTGTACTTCCGGATTATCCGGTCAGCGAATGTATTCGGGTTTACGGCGTGATCGGCGGGGTTACCGGTTATATCAATCACTGGAACCCGAAGGTAGATTTAAAGACCAACATCTGCAGGCAGATTTTATCAAGAAACGGCTATATGTATAATAAGGCAGAAAATATTATCGGTGCAAGCCTGCGGGAATTGTCCGTGTATGATACAATCTTAGCTTGTATTGCGGGCGGGTGTGACAAATTAAACGACCTGTACTTAAAGACAGGATTTTCGCGTGCAAAGATCAGCGTCTATATGAAAAATCTTGCCGCTTCCGACATTATCGAAAAGGCAGTATCGTTTGAGACCGGCGGATGGGAGAATGCCAAAAAGGGAGTTTACCGGATCCGGGATAACTATGTCAATTTCTGGTTCCGCTTTATTTATCCGCATTTGTCAGCTCTCTACATGATGTCTGCGGAAGAGTTTTATGATACTTACATCGAACCGGGGTTAAATACCTACTTAAACCGTTACTTTGTGGGTGTCTGCATGGAATATCTGTGGCTTTTAAATCTTACAGGAAAATTGCCGCTTCATATTAAAAAAATGGGAACATGGATCGGCAAGACAGGAAATATTGATATCATTGCCCAGAATGAAGTGCGGGAAAATCTGGTCGGTTTGTGCAACTGGGAAAAACCGCAGGTCACAATGGAGATGTGTGAAGAATTGTTTGCAAATATGAAAAAAGCAAAGATCAGTGCGAATTATTATTTCCTGTTTTCTGCGAGCACATTTGAACAGGCAGTTGTTGAAATGGCAGAACAGGATAAGCGTTTTTGTTCTGATCGATATGAGTGAATTATAAAACAGAAACGGAGAAATACTTTAGTGGCAAAGTCTTTGATAATAACGGAGAAACCAAGTGTAGCGCAGGAATTTGCAAGGATTCTCGGCGTGAGCGGACGAAATGACGGATATATTGAAAATGACAAATATGTCATTACATGGTGTGTCGGCCATTTGGTGGAGATGGTCTATCCGGAAGAATACGATGAAAAATACAAAAGATGGAGGTTGGAAGATTTACCGTTTCTGCCGGAAGAATATAAATACAATGTAATACCAAATGTCAGCAAACAGTATGATACGGTGCATCGGATGCTTTTCAGAGAGGACATAGAAACTGTCTACTGGGCAGGCGATGCCGGAAAAGAAGGACAGACGATTGAGGAAAATATCAGACGCTTTGGCGGGGTCAGACCGGGGATGAAAGAGCTCCGCGTCTGGATCGATTCACAGACGGAAGAGGAGATTCTGCGCGGAATCCGTGAGGCAAAGCCAATGGCAGAGTATGATAATCTGGCAAAATCCGGTATTATGCGCACAATTGAAGATTATGCAATGGGAATCAATTTCTCCAGGGCGATGTCGGTAAAGTACGGGAAACTATTGAATGATGCTGCGGCGACTAAAAGTTATACGGCGATCGCGGTGGGACGAGTCATGACCTGTGTACTTGGAATGGTCGTGATCCGTGAGCGGGAGATCCGCAACTTTGCGGAGACGCCGTTTTACCGTGTGGTGGGAGGATTCCTGCCGGAAGGCGCGGAAACGGAGGAGACAGTAACCGCAGAGTGGAAGGCGGTAAATGGTTCTAAATATTTTGAATCGCCCCTTTTGTATAAGGAAAATGGTTTTAAAAAGCGCGAAAGCGCGGAAAATCTGATCGGTGAACTTGACGGAAAACAGGCGGTCGTAAAATCCTTAGAGCGCGGCACATCCAGAAAGAAAGCACCGTTATTATTTAACCTTGCAGAGTTACAGGCAGAGTGTTCGAAACGATATAAGATCAGCCCGGATGAGACGTTACAGGTGGCACAGGACTTATATGAGAAAAAACTGACGACTTATCCGAGAACGGATGCGAGAGTGCTCTCGACGGCAGTTGCAAAGGAGATCGGGAAGAACTTAAATCGTTTAAAAACCTATGAGCCGACGAAAACTTATACGGAGTGTATTTTAAAAGAGGGTACTTACCGGAATATTGCACGTACACAGTATACTGACGATTCAAAGATCACAGATCACTATGCGATTATTCCGACCGGACAGCTCACGGAACTTGGTTCGTTAAGCGATTTACAGAGAAGAGTGTATGACCTGGTCGTGCGCCGCTTCTTAAGTATCTTTTATCCGGCGGCTGAGTATGAAACGATCAAACTGGTGGTACAGGTGGGGGCAGAACAGCTTTTTGCATCTGCAAAGGTGTTAAAAAATCCGGGATTTCTTGAAATCATGGGAAGACCGGGAAATGATGAAAATAAGGAAGAAGAAAGTGCGGGACTCTTAAAACTGGCAGGGCAGTTAAAGACCGGTGATCCCCTGAAGGTAGACGCTTATGAGATCAAAGAGGGAAAGACCGCACCGCCGAAACGCTATACCTCCGGTTCGATGGTGCTTGCGATGGAAAATGCCGGACAGCTTATTGAGGAGGAAGAATTAAGGGAACAGATCAAAGGCTCCGGAATCGGAACTTCTGCGACGAGAGCTGAGATCATCCGCAAACTGGTGCGTATCGGGTATCTGAATCTGAACAAAAAGACGCAGGTGCTAAGCCCGGAAGCGATCGGAGAGATGGTGTTTGAGGTGGTGAGCATGACCGTGCCGGCACTCTTAAATCCGAAGATGACGGCTTCCTGGGAAAAGGGACTCGACGGTATCACGCGTGGAACAGTCATCATGGAAGATTATCGCAGTAAACTGGAAGATTTTATCCGCAAAGAAACGGTTTCCATGATCGAACATGACCTGACCGGCAATCTTGCGACGAGGATTCATCCGTTTGTCGGAAAAGGCGGAAGAGGGCTTGCCACAAAGAAAAAAATAGAGGCAGTCTGCCCGGTCTGCGGCGGGGAGATGGAGACGACACCGTTCGGCTATGGATGCAGCAATTATAAAAAGGACGGAAGCGGCTGTAAATTTTCCATCGGAACCATTGCGGGCAGAGATTTAGCGGAAGAGGAAGTGGTCGAACTTCTGACGAAAGGACATACGGAAGTGCTCTCCGGTTTTATCTCAAAGTCCAGAAAACGTTTTTCGGTGGCATTAGTACTTGAAAAGGATGAGGAAGGAAAAGCATCTGTCAATTTTGACTTTTCCAAAAATGAACCTGAAATATTAGAAGGGGTGAAATGTCCGGTCTGCGGTTCTGATATGGAAATCACTTCTTTTGGTTACAGTTGTGTGAAACACCGTGAAGATCCGGAAAGCTGTTATTTCTACATTGGAAAAATCGCGGGAAAATCCCTTAGTGTGGATGACCTGACTGATCTGCTGCAAAAAGGAGAGACGGAGGTCTTAAAAGGGTTTACCGCAAAAAATAAAAAGAAGTTTTCGGCGGCATTGCTTTTGAAAACAGGAGAGGATGGCAGAAAAACAGTCGAATTTGATTTTTCAAAGAATGAGGCAGAGATATTAGAAGATGTAGTCTGCCCGATGTGCGGCGGACAGATCCAGAAAACATCATTTGGTTATGGCTGTATGAATTACGACCAGCAAAATCCGCAGAGCTGCCGCTTTGCCATCGGTACACTTGCCGGACGTGATCTGACAGAGTCACAGGTGAAATCACTTTTAACCGACGGCAGAACGGAGACGATCCGCGGTTTTAAGTCAAAGACGGCAAAAAATTTGATGCCTGCGTGGCATTAGAAACCGATGAAACCGGTCGGAAATATTTAAAGTTTGACTTTGATCATGCGGAGGCAAAAAAGATAAAAGATGTTTCCTGTCCGCTCTGCGGCGGTGACATTGTGCAGACACCGTTCGGGTATGGCTGTGCAAATTATAAAAAAAGATGATCCGGAAAGCTGCCGTTTTTCCATTGGAAAGATGGGAGAAAAAACGTTAAATGAGGCACAGGTAAAACAGCTTCTGACAGAGGGGCGGACGGCGACGATCCGCGGATTTAAGTCAAAGACAGGAAAGAAGTTTGATGCAAGGATTGCTTTAAAAAAAGACGAATCCGGCAAGGTAATCGGACTAAAATACGATTTCTCGGATGTGGAAGCCCCCAAATTAAAAGATGTGAAATGCCCGGTCTGCAGCGGTGATATGGTGAAAACGCCGTTCGGCTATGGCTGCGCAAATTATAAAAAAAGATGATCCGGAAAGCTGTCGTTTTTCGGTTGGACAGATCGCAGGAGTAAAATTAAAAGAAGCACAGGTCAAAGAACTTTTAACCAATGGAAAGACCGGTGTGATCGAAGGATTTATCGCAAAGACCGGAATGAAATTTGATGCTCCGTTAAAACTGACCAAAGAGGGGCAGATCACCTTTGATTTTCCGGAGAAACCAAAACCTGTCGAGACAACAGTAAAATGTCCGAGGTGTGGGGAACTCTTAAAGAAAAGCCAATGGTACTATGAGTGTGACTGCGGTTTTAAGGTAGGGCATACGGTTGCGAAAGTGCCGCTTTCGGAAGCAATCATAAAAGAACTGTTGGAAACCGGAAAGACAAAGGAAAAAGTGACTGGATTTAACTCGAAAGCAGGGAATGTGTTTGATTCCTGCCTAAAATATGAGGATGAGCGGATCAGTTTTGATTTTGAC
>ENA-OQDM01000287-OQDM01000287.1-human-gut-metagenome-genome-assembly--contig:-NODE-287-length-33578-cov-3.359959_pt1 | contig 33578 bp, 41 predicted proteins | sample MGYA00242772_ERZ504605 | MGnify/ENA primary metagenome ERZ504605 (study PRJEB26092, sample SAMD00036348) | human gut metagenome | host: Homo sapiens | study: EMG produced TPA metagenomics assembly of... | reverse complement strand
CTGCTTCATATCCCATAACCTGATCCATCTCCTGATCTAGTGCTGTAAGACAAATAATGTATGTATTATAATTGCATCTCATCCACCTTACAAATTCCAGTCCATTCCCATCCGGAAGATTCACATCGCAAATGATAACATCCACATTATGATCACTTGCAATTCTTTTCGCTTTTTTCACTGATTCTGCTGAAAAAACCTCGTATCCGGATTTTTTCAGTGAGAATGTAATTCCACGGTTTAAATTTTCATCATCTTCAACCACGAGTATATCTGGCATAGCATATGCACCTCTCTTTATTAACTATTTTTTCCAAGTATGATAGTATAGTTCTCTTCCCGACGCTGCAATCATTTGAGCGACCAGATTCTCATAAAGATATCCCAGATTTGCAGGTAATTTATCAGAAAGCAATTTTTTTCTTTCTCGTTGTATTCTTTTTTCCATGCAAAAATAATTGTTGTATCATCCCTATAAACTTGAACTTGCAAGTGCCTATAATTTACAAATCATAATATATTCCTCATCATTTTCATCAACAATTTCAAATCCTATCTTCCTATACATACGGACAGCATAATTCATCTTTTGAACTGATAATGATGCTTGTTTATATTCTTCTATCCTGACTATCAGACCACTGTTCTTTTGTAAGATAAGTAAAGTGCTCCGTTCTAACATCTCCCATAAGTGCACAGGGTTTATTTTCTTCCGTATGATGATATTTGAATCCACATTTTTCCTGACAGCGTTTTGATTTTTCATTTCCGTCATAATATCCGCACCACATAGCACTACAACCCAAATCTAAAAAAGCATGCTTCTGTAAAGCTCGAACCGCTTCGGGAATCAAGCCCTGCCCCCAGTATGGAACACCTATCCAATATCCAATTTCTATTTCATCATCAGCTGCTTTTGTGTGCGACTGTGCTGGCGGAATCAATCCGATACTTCCAATTGCAACATTATCTTCTCTTAAACACACTGCATATGTTTCATCTGCTGCCAAAACACTTTTGATGATTTCTCTGCTATTCTCTACACTTGTATGTACTGGCCATCCTGCTATAGGCCCCACCTCTGGATTTTTTGCATATTTATATAAACTCTCTGCATCATCCTCTTTCCAGGGACGAAGTATTAATCTCTCAGTTTCTAATGTCATAACCTACTCCTTTACCAACTGCTTTCTAATTATAATTTGTGATCGAATCAAATACGACTGGGGACATTTTAACAATCCGGCTCCACTCTCGAATTCCCTGATAAGCATACAGAATTACATTAACAATCTCATCAATTTCCGCTGTATTGAACTCATCTCTTGAAATACCATATGCAATAAGATCTGACCATTTCTGCACTCCAACTTGATTATAGTGATTCATCATATCGTTAGAACAAAAACAAGTACAAGCATATTCATACATCATCTCATAAATTGTGATTCTGTCATCCCTACAAACAGGAATTGAGATTTCACCTGTTTTAAGAAATTTAATAACTGTTATATCCATATTTTTTACGAAACGCAGCTACTATATTTGAACCATCAAAAGCTTATCAACTCCGGAATATGGCAAAATGCATATTCGAAAAAAACGGTGATTTATTTGGGTATTACAGCACAATTATTAATTTGACCTCATATAATCTTAAAAATACCTCAATCTCTTATGCATTGAGTCAGACATTAATGGCATTTGAGGGATTGCAACAGTTTGGCGCAAGCCAGATTCATTTAGCAGCTAATAATCTTGGCATTTGTTATTTGATGGATGATAATTATATCGAAGCGATAAAGTATCTAACCTTGTCTATTGAAAGTGCAAAAACAATAATGCCAATTGGCTATGCCACATTTAATTTAGCGGCTATATATATAAAAACTGGAGAAATTCAAACGGCTTATGAGTTAGTTGTTAATTTAAAACAGCGTGTACTTTCCTCTGGTTTACCAAGATTAAAGGGACGATATTATCTTTTTATGGCAGTTATAGAATATGTACTTGGTAATTATGAGGATTCTCAAAAGCTCAGTCAACTTGCAATAGCGGAAGCGGATTTTGCTCCAGGTACAAAACCATACAGTGTAGTATCGTTCCTCAGTGAAAATATCAAATCATCATGCCAATACAAACTTGAACAATGGGAGAAATTATATGCACCATGTTTTCTGGAATACTGGACAATTAATTCTATCGATATTTTAGCAGATGAGCTTTTGCCGCTTTAAACTGTTTCTTAGTATTTGTGTTACTAAATCAGCTTGCGATAATCCAACATTGTTTGCTGATATACAAAAAGCAGACTGTTGTCCGAGATTACAACATACATTAAATTCAATAAACTCAACTGTTTTGGATGTTACCATAAAATCAGTTCTTGTATAGTCAATCGGCGTAATCAATTTTAAAAATGCGTCCGATTGACGTACAAGTTCAGTTTCGAGTGTTTTATCTAAATTAATTGTTCTAGTCAAACCAGAATCTAATTTTCTTTTCTGTCGGTACGTAACCACGTTTCCTTTCAAAATAGACTTTTCTTTAACTGATGGCAAATGAATAACCTCAGAATTATTAAAATAGATCGGAACACTGTAAAATATTCCATCTACAAATCTTTCAACAATAACATCTATGTTGTATTGTTGTAATTCAATAATCTTTTTTCTGGCATCTTCCCAATAATTAGCAATGGAGCTTTCGTCAATATAAGCTGAAGATGCACCAAAACGTGGTTTTACAAAATAAGGACCGGCAAATGGTTCTTTCAATGAAACAGCATCATTAGTGTCGATAGTTATCCATTCTGGTGTGTTTAGACCTGCATATTTTGCAGCCATCTTGCAAGATGTTTATCTTCTGCCAGTGCTCGTATATTAGGTCTAGCACCTAAATACGGAATGTTAAGGTATTCCTATAAAGCCGAAACAAATACTTCTGAGTTTCTATAGGGTGCACGGTTTAATAGTGTAAAAACATAATCATATGAATCAGATTTTTCAAAAAGGATATTAACATCATGGGAGCAAACTGTTTGAGGACAGATTCCTTTTAAAATTTGGTAAATATCATAGTGATATTGTGCGTATATCCCATCAGATTCTTCCGTTACTAACGGACAGTTCTCACCTGCATTCGGGGCAAATTTTGCCAGAAATAAAACTCGTAAATCCTTTTCTTGCATAAGTTTCTCCTCCGAGTTATGGATATTGCATTAAATTATCAGAAAACTATAGATAATTATATATTATCTTCAGTTTACTGAATGTTGGATAATTTGGTATTATCCTTGGATTTCATAGTATCAGATATATACAGAATTTACCATACTAACATATACGGTAGTACAAATTTTTTGTCTTTACTTACAAAAGATGTAAATAATCCATGTATCTCTGATAATCCCTCTAAATCTAACGCCAAAAAGACCACCCTTTTTGGCCGGTCAGATACAAACTTCAATATTCATTTAATTTCATGAAACCGTTAAGCCACATCTACAATAATACTCATATTATTTCTTGGATGCATTTCTCTAAGAATCTCTGCCTGTTTCTTTGCTGCTATGTGAATGTATATTTGGGTTGTCTTAATGGAACTGTGTCCTAAAATTTGTTGAACACAGCTTACATCTACACCTTCCTCAATTAAATAGGTAGCAAATGAATGACGGAACATATGAGGAGTAATGTTCCGCTCTATACCGGCCTGCTTCGCATACTTTTTTAGCATTGCTCGAATTGACTGTTCCGTATATCTATTTCCCCTGTTATTTAAAAAAGCAACCACTTTTTTTGATTTCATTTCCATTCTCCATATAATATTTTTTTAAAATTGCAAGTACTGAGGAATTACTGATCTGGACGTATCTTTCTTTTCCACCCTTTCCCATAATTCTAATCTGACCAGAATTTAGGTTTACACTGTCTTCTCGTATGTTAGATATTTCATACTCTCTGGCGCCTGTAGCAAAAAGGACTTCCACAACTGCTATATCCCTCAATTTGTATTTATAACCTGTTAAACCATTCTCCTTTAGGCAATCATACATGTAATTTAATAACATCTCTATTTCTTCTCGCGGTATTACCCTCGGAAGAGTCAAGGTTTCTTTAAATTTAACTTTAATCTTCCTAAAAGGATTGCGCGATATAATCTCTTCTTCCTCCAAATAATTATAAAAGGCCTTTAAAGATGCGATTTTCCTCTTTACCGTCTTCTGCTTATATTTTTTATGTAATTCAGTAATATACTCTTCTATCTTTTCTCTATCCGGCTCATCACAACAAATAAATGCAAAGTACTGACGTAAATCAATCCGATATGCTTTGAGCGTTTTCTTATCAAGTTCTTTTCTGTATTCACAATATTCCAAATATGGCACCAATTTATCCTGTATCCTCATTTCATAAAACCTCCATTGTCTTTATTATATAAACAACATACTATCGTTTTCAGTACTATTTTCAATAGAAAGTTCTTCCAAAATAAGAAAAGTCAAGGTGTGATACTTTCTAACAGAAATCTGCTAATTTTCTATATTCTATCAAATACAGAAAACCCTGCGAGAACATTTCTGATCCTACGCGGGGTTTTTCACTCATTATAAAATTTCTACTTTTCTTCTGCTACCAATCGTGCATATTTTTACGGATAAATATTCAGCAGTTCTTCCGGAGAAAACAATGTAATCCCAAAGGAAAGAAAATCCTTTTTATTCCTCGTCACAATCGCATCACACTGATTAGCCTTCGCACAGGTTGCAAGCAGGCAGTCTTCAAAATCAGATGCTCTCTGCAAATAAGCATTCAACACATCTTCGTTCGTCACTGTTAGCACTTTTGCTATGTCCAAAACGGAGCCAAGCGCCTTATAAGCCAGATCAACGCTGTGCAACTGGCGACGAATCAGATAAAAAATATCTGTTGCACTGGATGCAGAAAGAAATCCTTGAACCCTTTTATTCTCGCACAGATCCAGAACAGCCTTTGAATCCTTAAAAAAGGGTTCCCTCTCTGCCAGTACATCCAGAAAAATATTAGTATCAATCATCAACCGCATATTTAGCAAGCCTCTCTTCTCTCAGCATCTTTGCATCATAGTCATCTGCCAGTTTCCCGGCAAGCATTCCGCTGATAGATTCCACTGCGGAAACATTCGGATTTACCATTTTTGCAACTGTTTTTCCGTTCCGGGTAATAAAAATATCCTCAGAACGCAACATATCAAGATATTTACCAAAATTGGTTTTAAATTCCGTAGCCGTTACGATCATCTGAAAACCTCCCTTGCCTTTTGCTATTTATATTATACTCGATTCTTGCAGTTTTATCAATTCATATCGCTCGGTTTTTCGCATATTTTTGTATAAATCGTGCGATTATACTTAAAACATTCTTCTGTCCCTATAACCGCAAAAGATTCCTGCCAGATATATTCACTGCCTTATCGTGTAGATATCATCTACTAGAAATTCTACTCTTTTTTATCTGTATTAATCTTATTATGGGAGCCTTTCGTTAATCTGTGAATTGCACGGAATACAATATCTCCATTTTTTCCCAAAATATCACTTTTTATTGGAATCGTAACAGGATTGCAATCCTTCACTCTGATATCCATTTCGGTAAAAGATACAGGTTTCTGTCAGGATTTCACCACTCTGTATAACCGGCCTTCCTACCATACATGATAACGACCGCTTGACAGATTCAGGTTCTCCAGCCATGCCTGCTGCTTTATTTCCGGTGTAATCGGATATGAGATTTCTCTCTCCAGATCATCCTCATGTGAATTTTTAAATAAATAATTTGTTGTCACATCAAAATAAACCTCTACTTTTTTGAACAGGTCCACTCTTTCATTGCTATAACATACAAGCAGAGGTATTAATTCGTAGAAGGTTTCCCTTCTATGAATCAATACCCCTGCAATGCTTCCTCATTCCAAGCAAAGAGCTAGCAACCATATTTTTAATACGAAATGTTGGTGCTTTAATCATTCATCAGATAACGACATTTCTTTTTGTACCATATATAACCGATAGTATAATCCATGATGCCTAAGAAGTTCTTCATGTATACCTATATCCTCAATTTCTCCATTTTCTAATACAATTATCTTATCTGCTCTTTCTAACATGCAATTAAATCTATGAATTATCAAAATTGCAATTTTATCCCGCATTTCCTCCCATATCATATTTAGCACGGCTTGTTCCGAAGCAATGTCAAGAGATGCATTGGGTTCATCAAAAATATACACTTCCGCTGGCTTAAACAAGGTTCTACCCAATGCCAATTTCTGCCACTGGCCAATAGATATTTGTATCCCATCAGTAAACTGATAGCCTAACGGTTGTTCAATATTATCTTTAAAATCTTCCAAGGTTACTTTATCCAGTATTTTATAAAGTTCACGATCATTTTCCACGCGATTATCACCATATCTTATATTATCTCGAATGCTACATAAAGTTTTACGCAACATCAGCGTTATGATGGTTTGCGTTAAAGGTTGCATCTCCGTGGCCTGTACAATCACAATTGCAGTTATAGAACGGATCCCACAATCCTCTTGTGCTCTTCCAACCTTCTGAGCATACACAACCAGCTCTTGGGGTTACCCCATTTGGAACTTCATTAACAACTTTCATTACAAGTCCTCCTTCCATTTATTTCTGATTCCCTATACATCACATATTTCCATTAACTACTTACGGATTGCGCACCTCCGTTTTTGCATCCAATATCCATATACAACGCAAGGGATATTCAGACAATTTTCAGAGCTGCCACCTCAATACCCGAATTCTGCATGAGTGTGTAATCAAAATTTTTCCTCAAAATTTTTGTATTCCATATTTGGAAAAGTTTTTGTACACAAGTGGCAGCAATATAATAGCCAGAATGCCATAAATAGACATGACAAACGGTATTTGTCGAATAACAATAGGTCCTATTTGAAAAATGATCGGTACTTTTGCATACTCTATAATATTCATAAATACGCTTGGCATGATATTAAAAAATGTTTCAAAAACCGGTACAGCACGCCCTATAAACGGCATCATACAATATAAAAAGAAAGGAATACAAATTGCCAAATTTGCCGAATGCATTTTTACAGTTACCAGCATTGTTATCGCCGCTGAAAACAAACTAGCAATATATCCACACAGTAATATTAAAAAGTAATACTCACCATATGTCATACTATAAATGCTATACGGCTGATCTATCTGATAAGGTGTCAAGAATCCACTTGTACCCATAACCCCAAAGGAAACAATTGACAGTATTCCCATTCCAGTCCAATAAACAACTGTTGTCATAACAATACCTGTCAAAAGTTTATTCCTAGTTGCTTTAGATCTCCCGTATTTTGTAGAAAAAAACACAGCTTCGGCTTTGGTACGAAATTCATCGGCAAATATGCCCGCAGCCAAAAAACCAATTACAACTGCAAGTATGATTCCATATGTCTGAGCATACATAGCCATTGTATCCCAAGAATCTTTTGCCGCATAATCAAGCGGCATTTCTATCTCTTCGTACTTTCTTTTCAAGAACTCTTGCTGCTTTGAGCTTTTTCCGTAAGACTGAACCATTTTTTGGATATTTTCCTCATACGTTGAATAAAAGTTCTCTAACTCCTCATCAGACAGACGATATAACACATTTTGATCATAACCAGAATCTGGTGTAATAACATAAATTATAAAAGATAAAATATCATCATACGACTGCACCGTTTTCCCATACTCCGCATCCGGTATATCTTCGGGATAAATTTGTTCTAGGGTTTTCCGGTTCTCTACGACCTCTTTGATTTTTTCTACCGTCAATTTACCTTTCCACTTATTTCTATCAGCAGCAAGCCTACGTCCCGCTGTAATACCGGTATAAAGTTTTCCTTCTGCATCCCGATAACGCATACTACCGACAGCCAGGCAACTAATAATACTAGCAAGAAAAACCATAACGATAAGGATAATTTTATTGATTTTCTTGTGAAAAAACTTTTTTAATTCATATTTCATCATCATAATCTTCACCTGCTTTCTCTCCAAAATATAAAAGAAATGCATCTTCAAGGGTAGCATCCTGCCTTATTGCATTTCTTACAGGTGCTGTTTTAGAAATAATACGCAATTCTGCTCCCTCCGGAATAGTTTTTATATTCCCTACCAGATAATTCTGTAAATACCAATTAACTTCATTCTTTGGAACTACGCACTGGAAAACAGATTCATCCATAGATCGGACCAAATCTTCCGTACTCCCCGTATAAAAGAATTTCCCGCCTTTCATTAAAATGATTTCATTTGCTATAAACTCCACATCTGAAACAATATGTGTTGAAAGTAATACCAGACGGTTTTCTGATAATTCACTTATTAAATTTCGGAAGCGCACTCTTTCGTTTGGATCAAGCCCTGCCGTTGGCTCATCAAGCACTAATATTTTGGGATTATTCAGCATAGCCTGTGCAATTCCCACACGTCTTATCATTCCACCAGATAAAGTCCTCATTCTCCGTTTCTTATATTTAGACAATGCAACTTGCCGTAATAGCTGATCGATTCTCTGTTTTGCGACACTTTGGCGTATCCCTTTAATAGACGCAATATACATCAAATAATCATAAATACTCATATCCGGATAATATCCAAATTCCTGCGGAAGATAACCTAATATTCCTCGGTATGTCTCTCCTAATTCAAAAATATCCTTTCCATTCCATCTAATTTTTCCTTCTGTTGGCCTAATGATAGTACATAACATTCTCATCAGGGTTGTTTTTCCCGCCCCATTGACTCCTAAAAGACCATATACCCCTTTCTTCATAGTATAATTTACGCAATCTACTGCACGAAAAGACGAAAACTCTTTTGACACTTTATCAAATTCTAATCCCATTCGTTCGATCCTCCCAAACCAATTCATAATCTTGCTGCGATTTTCGTACACAAAGACCAGATATCCAAAGGATATCAGAATCAGAACCAACCAAAGCGGTTCTACAATTGCATAATAGATAACATCATTCGCAACAATCATAGACCATACAATAACAAATGCCATACTTAAACATACTGAAACATATTCCATATCAAACCCTTTTTTACATAACAAGTGGAAGCAAACTCCACTTGAAATATTAAAGGGTATCAGAAAATTGATAGCAATACTGCTTAATGGAATTTGTATGGTAGCAAATACAAGTATAAAAAATACAGTAACCATCATCATATCCACAATCGCAAACAACAATAATCTTGCTGCGCATATCTGTCTTAAAGAATAGTAGGACGCCTTCTCTATTTCAAAGGCTGAAAATCTTCGGTTTTTCCAAATTTCTGGAATAATAAGAATAGAAAATAGTACTGAAAAAGCTCCCATAATCCTCCCTATGCTTTTCATACTTTCCAAATCATTTAATAAAATCCATAATATAAACAATGTTCCGCCTTGTAAAACCCACCACTTTTTCTTTATGAATTTACATTGTTCATATAAGAATTCAAAATAAGAAGAACATATACGTTGCTGGCATATATTTATTTTTTTACATTGACTAACTACATTCTGAACCGCTGGCTCTCTAACATAATGATCTTGTATAAGCTTTTTATAGTTTTTTATTTTTTTCTTATATAATTTCATTTTCACTACTCTCCCAGATATTCTGCCAATAATTTTTTTGCCTTACTTACTCGATACTTTACAAGCGATAGTTTTATATCTAATATTTGAGCAATCTCTTTCTGCTTTAGTCCTTGAAAGAAAAAAAGTATTGCTGTATCTTTAATTTCGTCCGGAAGATATTGTACAGCTTTTTCTATATCCAACCGGATTTCAACTCCCTTCATACTTTCTTCTATTATTTCTGGAAATTGTTCAACCAGAATTTCTTTCTTCTTAATGTAAAAGTTTTTTATTATATTTCCTGCAATTCGGTACAGATAATTTTTAGTTTTTCCATATTCTTTATATGTTTCTAAAGATGCAAAAAAATGTAAAAATGTTTCCTGGGTTAAATCTTCTGCATAATTTCTATCATGGGTGTGCAAAAGGCAATACTGATATATGGATGAATAATATTTTTTTATCAACTGTTCACTGGCATCACTTTTTCCATTTTTTATTTTCTGTAATAATAAGAAATCCGGTTCCGTCCCCGGTTTCATCCATCCCTTCCTCCCTTCATATGTGTTTCTATATAGTATAACAATCAACGGCAATAAAAAGTTAGTCTGGAATCATATTTTTTATTACCATTTAATTACTCCATATACTCTTCCAAACACATCCCAGTTTCTTTCATTTCGTTTGCAGCATCTTTTCCAACATAACGATAATGCCATGGTTCATTATTAATTCCAGTAATTTCTACTTTATCAGAAGGATATCTTTTGATAAATCCATACCTATATGCATTTTCATCAAGCCATTTATAAACTGATTCAGATGAACATTTCGTAGTGTCCGCATTAATATCAATACTTAATCCTAATTGATGCTCACTCGTACCTGGTTTTGCAACATATTTCTCTGCAAGGTTTCTTGCTTCCTTTTTCGAATATCCCTCCTCCATATAAGACATAATTTTTTCATCCATAATTTCCTGTTGTTCTTCTTGTGTCCGATATCCTTCTCTTACAAATAATGCCAAGCCATTAGCTCTTGCTGCGTTAAACATATCCTGCAAATCTGGATATATTCTTGAATCTACTTTTTCTCCATTCGATAATTCTGTAAGTTCTATATCATAATTATCTGGAATACGATAATTCTTATTAACGAGAATTAGATTCCAACCTTGAGAAGTATCTGCTTCGCTTGTACTGAAAAATTTCCACTTAGCATTTCCACTTAGCAACCAGATCTTACCTTGTTTTATAACGTTAATGCTACTTCCCAATGCTATAGATACCAACATAAGAAATAAGCTCAAAAATACAATTCTTTTTAAAGGACTCTTCCGATGTCTTTTCATTTGATTTTCCTCGTCTCAAATTTATCTTCTATTTTATATAACAAATGAAGTTCCCAAAAAGTTAGCAATCTCTAGTATTTTATCAAATTTAATTTTTACAAACTAAATCTTGATATCATTTTTCGTATTATTGATTCTCATTTCATATGTTCGAAATCCTTTTTCTACTATATAGCTTTCATTTATTGGTCTAGAGCGCATGATTCTCTGCTATGCCGAATTTTAATCCCATGAATCTTTTAAATTGCTTTTGGATACCGAACCGGCTTTTCGGAGCATTGGTTTTTCATGACTCTTCTCCACAACGTATTTAAATCTAATAATAAGGAACCCACCCCCAAAAAGAAGTCAGGTTCCTGTCCAACACTACTCAGTATATTTTCCTGTAAATATTCGCTAATTTAAAATCCATTCATTTACCTTTTCAACAATTTCCTGCCGCCTCTCAAAATGCAGATAATGCCCTCCATCCAGGCGTATTACTTCACTCCTCCCCGTCTCTGTTATAACCTCTTTATGTAATGGTTCCCACAAATCCATAATTTCACAGTTTGAACTGGATATAAACTGTAATACCGGCAAATCTTCCGGAAATTTCATATCTCTTACAGTTTCCAAGGTTTCCTCCATATGCTTCAACTCGTTCATAACATCTTTATTATACATGTAGTCCATGCTTAAAATCCGATACACTTCCAATTGTTTTTCAGAATATCCATAGGACAGATCCGCATAGATTGCTTTTTCTGAATGAGCAACAGATTGTAAACGAGTAATACCAGTTATATTTTTCACTTTTTGCAAATAGGCAGACAATTTATTCAGTGCTATCATACTAATAGGAAACGGCTCCTCATCCGATTGCTTTGGCACAGACGGGTCAATTCCGATAAATCCCTGTACCTCCTGCGGATATACATTAGCCCAGTACAAAGAATATAGGCCGGAAAGAGAATGCGCCATTAAATAATATTGATTGTAGTCAAGTTCTTTTACGCATTCATGCAGTTCTTCTACTATTGTATCAATGTTTCTCTCTGTGCCAGCCACATCAGATAACCCATAACCAAACGGCTCTATTGTAATAACTATATATTCTTTTGATAATTGTTCTGCCAATGGTAAAAACTCTAATACAGGTGAAGGGCTGCCCCATCCTGGTAACAAGATAATCGTTGTTTCATTTTCTTCTCCTTTTATATCCACAACCATATTCTTGCCCGCCACTTCTACGGATTGTCCATACGCATCTTTAACTTTACCTGCTTCATTTCTCTTGCAGGCATAATTCCATACCACTATTACTGCCAAAATAAGAATAAGCACCAGCAATATCCATTTTATGACTTTGAAAATAATTTTTCTCATAAATGCCTCTATTATAAGTAAAATATAATTATATTAAAAGCTGATCGTACCGCCAGTAATCTGAAGAGTACCAGACGACTGATTCGTTACATAGAATCTGTAATACCCCGTAAACGGAATCGTAAACGAGGTACTATGAGAGCTGCCGATCCCACTATAGGTTCTGGTTTTTATACCGCTATTATTGATATATCCCATCTGCACGGAGCCGGAAGTGCTTAACTTAACAGTAAAATTAACAGTTGTTCCGCCCAAGACGTAAAACATGCTCCCGCTACTATCCAAAAATAATATTGTTTTCCACTCCCTATACTCGTCTGCGGTACCCCCATTCTACTGCCTTGTTCTCCATTTTCCTCTAGAACAACTTTGATATCACGCTCAGTTGGAATGACATCCTCACATCGTTCCTCCAACATATCTTGTATGATTGTCTCTAATTCCGCCGCCACGTCTTTTTTCATGGCAGATTTCATATGTTTCGTAACTGCATAAATGTATCTGTCGATCAAATCATTTTTTACCATCTATTCTTCCTCCATTAAAACATTGATTGACTGAGAAAACTTTTTCCAGTGCTCTTTAATCTTTTTATAAACCAGCTTCCCATCTTCTGTGATGATATAATACTTTCTTGGCTTCGTTGCCTCAGTTTCCCATTCACTTTTTAGCAGACCTTGACTCTCTGGTCTTCTCAGTAGAGGATATAATGTATTGCCTTCTATCGAAATACCTTTCCCTTCTAATTCCTTTACCAACGAATATCCATACATTGGTTTATTTAATTGTGCTAACACTACCATGATGAGTGTGCCTCGTCTGAATTCTAAAATTAATCCTGAAACAATTTCATCACAATTCATCCAATGTCCTCCCTTCCGTATCCTTTATTTAAATCCACTGTGTTTATTGCACTATATTGTGTATCGCACATTATGTCAATAAGTTTATCCTTTGCATTTTAAGGTATGGTTGCATGGGCCAAAGAAAATGTAGCTTCTTCCGGATTATCTGACAAGCCAATCGGCTCCCTGTTATAATACCCATCAATACGCATATACTATCTATATCTCTATACGCATTGAATAAGACAACTTATCTATAATATTGTCTTGTGTGCAAGACAATATTGCTATATAATTATCTCATATAAAAAGAGGTGACATATATTATGAATCGAGATACTTTAAAACAAATCATGATTGATCAAAAAGATATTTATCTCAACAATCCATTAATAACAAGACAATATTTTCTAGAAACCAATGTCAACTATTGCTTTGTTGGTATCAGAAGAACCGGAAAGTCATATATGATGTATCAACAAATAAAACAATTAGAAGCCGATGGAATTCCCCTATCCCAAATTATTTATGTAAATTTTGAAGATGAGCGTCTTTTGGAAATGACTGCTGAAGATTTAAATCTCATTTTAGAAATTGGATTAGAAATATCTGAAACTGATATCAAACCATATTTATTTTTAGACGAGATTCAAAATATTAACGGATGGGAGAAATTCGTTCGCAGAATTGCAGATATGAAGTATCGAATCAATATTACCGGCAGTAATAGTAAAATGCTAAGCAGCGAAATAGCTTCCACTTTAGGCGGGCGTTTTGTTATTATGAATATTTATCCATATTCTTTCTCTGAATATCTTATTGCAAATAATATGACAAAGAATTACCTGGATGTTATTAGCACCAAAGACAGGGCAGATGTCCAAAATCAATATAACAAATATGTAACCTATGGAGCATTTCCAGAATTAGTTGAGATAAGAAATAAACGAGCTTTTTTAAACAGCATCTATCAAACTGTGTATCTCGGTGATATTATAACCAGAAATAAAATCACCAATGATTTTGCAATAAGGCTGATCTTAAAGAAAATTGCAGAATCTGTCACAAAACCTTTATCGTATAACCGACTGACTAATATATTAAAAAGTAGTGGAATGTCTATCGGTAAACAAACCGTAATAAACTATGTCAGCTATATGACAGACTCCTACCTGCTCTTTACTCTGCAAAACTATGCCGCCAAACTTGTAGAAAAAGAGACTTCTCCTAAGTATTACTTTATGGATACCGGACTTCTAGGACTTATGCTGCTAGACTGCAAATCTGCTCAGCTGGAAAATCTTGTTGCAATCGAACTGATACGACGTTATGGTACCGAAAATGTCTATTTCTTTGAGAATAATGTAGAAATTGACTTTTATGTACCATTAGACAATCTTGCTATTCAGGTCAGTATGCAGGTTCTGGATAACATAGATACAAGAGAACGTGAAACCAGAGCCTTTGTGAAGCTAAATAATTTTATCCCCAACGCCAAATGTATTCTCATTACTAATAGCGAAGAGGCGGTGATTGATTGCGATGGGATCAATATTGAGGTAATTCCTATTTGGAAATGGTTGTTGGATAACTAATCGAGTAGGAGGCTGTGATTAACCATCGTCCTCTCACAGCACCGTACGTACCGTTCGGTATACGGTGCTTTCAATAGTTGACGTGCACGGACTGGTAAGCTGTGGCTAAACATCTTCATTTTAACCTTACTCCTTTACAATACTGTTTTATTTCTCAGACAGCATCCTCTCCAGCTTTTTCTTTCCGGTCTCATAGTCTGTAAACACTATTCCCTCCATGCCAAGCTTTCTGCCACCCTCGATATTCTCCAGTCTGTCATCTATGAACACACATTCTTCCGGATTCAGATTATATTTGTCAAACAGACACTGATAGATACCGGCATCAGGCTTTATCATCCCAACCATAGCTGAAATGACTTTGCCGTCAACAAGTGACACAAAACTAAGTTCACTGTGTGTATGAAGTTCGAAATATTCCTTTGGATAATTCGATAACAAATACACTTTATAGCCTCTGTTCTTTAACTCCTTAATCCAGTCTGCTGCATAGTCGGATGCCTTTACAACAAAAGCCTTTCCCTCTTTGAAAAATCTCCTGATATCCGCCTCATACTGTGGAGCCACCTTAACCATCTCATCAATTATCTCGTTCTCAGGAATTACACCACGGTCCAGCTCAACCCAGACAGGGTTTTCATATGTTGCATGGGCTAAAGCTGCTATTTTATTTTCTTCAATGCCAATCTCACGCATTGCCTCGTCCGGCTGGAACCTGACAAGCACGTTTCCTATATCAAATATTATGTTTTTAATCATTTATTTTTTCTCCTACAACCCTGCACCTCTTCCTGCAAAAAGCAATACCATATGCTAAAATATCGCACCTGCCCTCATCGCGCAGAGCCTCATCATACCTCTTCTCCTTAATCTGCGCCATAGCAGCCTCACACGCTGCATCAAGGCTTATCATCTCTTTTGCATATTTCACTTCAATAACGATACCTGCATCCGGGTCCTCCGGCTTGATTAAAATATCACTGAAACCGTCTCCCGACTCACGATTTGACTTAATAAGCCAGCCCGGATTGCTTCCGCGAAGCAGACCGAGGAGCAGACCGTGATAGAAGTTCTCCTTCATATCATCAGAAGCCTTGGTATCAAGTATACTTATCATGCGGCTCATCACGATGTTAAGCTGTCTTGCAATCTGCTTCTCATCTTTATCAAGGATGGCTCTGGATAAAAGCTTCATGGTATCATCATCTTTTGCGACAACAACCTTGAACCACTCCTGAATCTGGAGAACAAACACTTCACGCACCTCTTTATTTGGAATCACCAGCTTGTAGGCATAGCTCTCGCTGTCAGGCAGCCTGACCTCACCAGCCTTAGTCAGGTAGCCTGTTGTAAAAAGTACACTCCACAGATTGTCTATAGTATTGTCAATCTCATCATAGGTCAAGTCAAGGCGGAGCTGTTTCTCAACAAAACCACCAGCCACGAGCTTTTCTATCTCATCTCTCGTAGTCTGGTCCGCCTTGTCCACAAAGCGCTTCACCATGTCATTGCCACTGCTGTTAATCCAGAATGCACTCGGCCTGGCTGATGGGTCCCAAACCAGCTTCTTGGCAAAATTGATTACATCCCACGGACAATAAATGTCGGTATTACCGAAATGATAGCCATCATACCGCTCCTTTACATCAGGGTATCGCTCAGACCTGTCATAATCTAAAAGCAGCTTCCTGACCTCATCATCAGTAAAACCAAACTGTTCATCATGCGCGATATCTACAATGGAATTGATTTCAAAATTGTTGAGACCTGTAAAAATACTCTCCTTGGATACACGTAGACAGCCTGTAAGTACGGCAAACTGTAGAAACTCATTAGTCTTGAGTGCCTGTCCAAAGAGCCCTCTGATGAGTGAAACCATCTCTTTATAGTAACCATTCTGGAATGCCTTATCCAGAGGTACATCATATTCATCAATTAATATTACAGTCTTTTGTCCAAAATGCTTATATAATAATTGAGATAAAATCTGCAGACTCGATACAAGCACTTTTTCATCCATTGCATTCGTTCCATCCTTCAATGCAATAATCGCCTTGTAGCGCTTTTTTTCATTTTCTGACAAATATTCACTATCTTCTAAAAAGCCGAATCTTTCTGCCTCTATTCCAATGAGCTCAGTAATACGATATCTAGCATCCTCATATTTCAATCCCTCCACGCTCTTTAATGACAGAAATATAACAGGATATTTTCCCATATGTTCTTCGCAAAGTGCCTTATTTTGCGCAATATATAAGCCATCAAACAATGACTCATCCGCACCGGTTTCAAAAAAGGCTTTAAGCATACTCATGTTCAGAGTTTTACCGAAACGACGTGGCCTCGTAAAAAGAGTGACCTCTCCACCGGTTTCAACCAATTGCTCTATGAGCTTTGTCTTGTCAATATAATAAAATCTGTTCCTTCTGATTTTTTCAAAACTATCAATTCCTACCGGCAGTTTTAAAGTGCATGCCATATGAACCTCCACAAACGTATCAATCCGCTATACTTAGCTATAGTATAGCGGATTGATGGGCAAATTACAATTATTATTACCGTTGCGGCTTTCCCGTATTAATACCAAACTTGCTTGAAATCGTCGGAGAGACAGGGATTGACAATAAATCTTCCTGATTGCCAGCAAGGGAGGAATATATAATCTGTTTTCGTCCTTTCCGTTTTATTCCAGATAGGCGGTTGTGTTGATAAATTATTATATCTCCTAAAATTATCCTTTAAAACGGGAAACACAGGCTGTGCCCACCGTTATTTTTCTTGCAATCTTTACCAAATAGGGTATAATAATCTGAATAGTTGCATCTTTTATTAAGGGGGTTTTACAATGTTAAGCATTTTTATGAAAAAACTGACCGTCAACGAGGCCAAAAATAAAGTAACCACATCCGATAACGCAGTCCTCATTGACTGCCGTCCCAAAGAAGATTATGCGCACGGACATGTAGCCGGTGCCATCAATTTTCCAATCGAAAAAATCACGGAAGAACGTGTCTGCCGCCGGCTTCCGGACAAAACAACCGGACTGTATATTATCGGAAGTTATTACCACAAACCAAACGTTGCCATGAAGAAATTTAAAAAACTCGGTTACAAAAATCTTCACTTCAGCGGATTTATGGAAGAACATCACGGCATGCTGACACGTTAAGATAAACAGGAGACATAAAATGATAAAAACAAATGGATTTCGTGTTCTGGCGATGGTAATGACAACGCTATGGATGGTTACAATAATCCCGGTTACCGTTGTGCAGGCAGCAGACTTTCGTGGACAGGGATTTGATTTATCAAGCTATAATGGAACCGTAAACTGGGAACAGGTTGCAGAAGCAGACATGGATTTTGTAATGATCCGTACCGGAGAGGGCCGGGCACCGGATGTTGATACCCAGTTTGCGGCAAATTATGATGGTGCTGTTGCTGCCGGGCTGAAAGTCGGTGTGTATCATGTGTGCTGCGTGCGGACTCCGAAAGAAGCCGTGGAAGAAGCAGAGTATTGTCTGGAGATTCTTGATGGAAGGGATCTGGATTATCCGGTTGCCTATGACATGGAGCGCAAGGGCACCTTTGCAGGTGGCAGGGAAAATACGACTGCGATTGCAAAGGCCTTTTGTGACACGATCGCCGATGCCGGTTACGTGCCGATGATTTATTCTTCCGCTTCCTTCCTGAACGAAAACTTTGACTGGAAAAAGTTGAAAAACTGTAAAGTCTGGGTTGCATCTTACAGTGATACCAGACCAAAGCTGCCGGTATCTGCAGACTTATGGCAGTATACAAAGAAAGGTTCACTGGAAGGTGCCAACACCGACAAAGGATATTGTGATCTGGTCTATTCCTATATGGAAGCAACAAGTATTAAGTTCACGAAACCCACACTTACCATGAAAAAAATACGACCGCGCAGGCAACGGTCAAAATGGGACCGAATGGCTGCACGGATCGCAAATCTTTTACGTCTTCCAACCCAAAGGTTGTTGCGGTCAATAAAAAGACTGGTAAACTGACCGCCAAAAAAGCTGGTAAGGCCACGATTATGGTAACAACCGGAAGTGGCAGGAAAGCGAAAATGAAAGTTGTTGTGAAGTAAATATGCCTGATTGCCCCGTGTATCAAATGTGCGGATCATCCGGATCTTCTTCCCCGGATTCTGCCGGCAGTGCTTCGTTCCCCACAGTCTCTTTTGGCAGTGCTTCGTCCACCACAGTATCTTTCCGCAGTGCTTCGTCCACTACAGCCTCTTCCGGCAGTGTCTCATCCCCTGCAGCCGCATCCGGCAACGTCTCGTCGGATACCTCTTCATCCACAATATCCTCACTCTTTTGAAACCGCTCCAGAAACTGTTGTTTCCACGTTTCCCATTTCTGCAGTCTCTTCCCCTGTTTTTCTAAGCGCACTTCCTGTTTCTGTTGGATTTTCAACAGTTTTTCGGACTCTTTTTTCTGCAGACGATCCTGTCGCAGCTCCTCTTTTGCCTGCTGCTTCTGATTCTTTTTCACCTGTTTCTTTGCAGACCGCTCGATACTGCGAATCATGCTTTTGGCATCTCCCACCCTGCGGCGTGCACTGCGGTACGGATCGTATAAAAAGTAAGAAGCCGTTGTCAGTGCAAGCAGGAAAAGTCCGACAGCCAGACAATAGGGCAGTGCACGTTCGTAATAAGAATAGTGCAGTTCACAACCAATAAACAGGATCAGCATCCCCGGAAAAATCAACGCAGAAAACACATCACAGACAAACTGCCAGAACTTCGGGCACTGTTTTTTATGTACCAGAATGGCTGCCTGTACTCCGGTAAAAAACATAAGTACAAGGCATGTCTGGGAAGCGATGCCATGCAGATACCCGGCAAACACACACAACGCCAGCGAAAAGAAAACCATTGCCAGTGCATAGCCCCTGCGGTACGCATAGCCGTATTCCCGCATGCCCTCCCGTTTGTCTGCGCTCAGGTCATGCATTTCATACACGCGGTCGTCCACACGCGCTTTCATATCTTCCCGGTATCTCCGCCCCTCTTTTGCATGCGCCATATTCTGATCCATGTCTTCATCGAGTTCCTGCAGCATCTGCTGCTCCCGCAGGATCTGCTGCAAAAGCTGATCTTCCTGCGCCCGGCGTTTTTCCAGTTCCTCCCGGATCCATGCCGCTTTCTGTATCTGAAGACTGTTTTTCGTCAGGGATTCCTCTTCTATCTGCTGTTCTCTTTCGATCTGATCACTCATGGTATTGTCCACCTTTCTTTTTCCATCATAAATGGAATACATTTATTTGTAAAGTTTTGTTCCAGTATTTCATATATTACAGAACTTTTCTTCTCTTAATGTTATAAATATTCCATGTATTACAGAACTTTTCTTTCACTTTTTGTTTTAATTTCCCTGTTTTTTGATATGCTAATGCATTAGAAAGATACTTTATAAAATACAAATTAGCAGGGAACTCTATGCATATAAATCTAAATGCCATGGGCACACGCATGAAAAGACGCAGAAAAGAATTAAAAATGAGTCAGGCAGAACTGGCAGAAAAAGTAAATGTTTCCAACAATCATATTTCTTCGATTGAAACCGGAAAACAGATTCCAAGCCTGACAACATTTGTAAAAATCTGTGAGCAGCTAGATACCACTCCCGATTTTCTTTTACTGGGAAGCCTGCACACGGACAATCTCCCGAAAAATATTTATGATTCTCTTGCCTTGTGCAACAAAAAAGACCTTCCATTGATTCAGGATATTGTAGAAAATTTTGTTTCCAAGCGGGAGTAATAATTAAGGACTTTGCATGATGCAAAGCCCTCTTGTGTTTCCCTTTCTAAAGGATAATTCTAGGACACATAAAGTGTGGTAATTTTATGGGTGGATTGCTATGTATGGCAGTCCACCTTTCTAAGAATCTTCGGGAAAATATAAGTGGAATATAAGAATTGTGCATGGTACAATAGAAAGAGAAAAATTAGATTGATCGAGCTTAAAGCTGGGATACTTCTTGTTCGAAGGACAAGAAGGTTGAGTTGAGAAAGATTATAACCATCGGGAGATATAAACTCAAAGTTATTTGGTAAGGTATTAGATACTTTTTTGTACGAGGCGATTTTTATTCCCGAATGTGTTTCTGCACCATCCAAAGATATTATTAACCAGCCAGATTTGCAGGTATATGTAAAAGACTTTGGTAAGAATAAGGGAGACTTATGTTTGGTTGCTCAAGTTAGTGATAAAATTGTTGGTGCTGTATGGGTTCGGATTATGAATGATTACGGGCATATAATAATGAAACACCGTCTTTTGCAATTTCACTTCTTAAAGAGTATAGAAACTATGGTATCGGAACAGAATTAATGAAACAGATGCTAATGAAATTAAAACTAGCAGGATATAAATAAGCATCATTATCTGTTCAAAAGATGAATTATGCTGTTCGCATGTATAGGAATGTAGGATTTGAAATCGTTGATGAAAATGATGAAGAATATATTATGATTTGTAAATTATAGGCACTTGTAAATGCCGGTTTAACAAATTAAAAGGAACTTTCACATTAACTAATTTTACCACACTCCCACGAGTAGATTTTATCTGCCGTGGGAGTACTTTTTTCAGCTTAGTGATTTATCTTACAGCAGCCATGATACAAAATATTCAGTCAGACCGAAAAGCCAATCCTCCAGCTCACTACATTGATATCCACTGGAATATACCTTACGGCAATCAATGCCAAAGTTACGCTGACAATACATAAGGCAAGGTTGCTGTGGTATTCTCTGCGAAAAACACATTTACCTTATAGGTGGTCTGTCCTTTTCTTTTGGTAAAAGAGGACATCGCCCGCTCCTTACTTGCTGTCTGCTCCATAATAATTTCACCTCCTCCTTGAAATGCAAACATATGTTTGTTATAATTGAAGTATCTTTGATGGACTGCGACAACGGATAAGATAAATCTTCATGGAATACGGACGATGTGCAGATGATGGCACTAATTATGACCATGAAAAACAAACCGCAGGCAGTAATGATGAGTTTTCAGAAAGAATATGCAGAAAGGTATGACTGGCTTGTAACACTGTTCAAGGACTGGGCATTTACCTTTATGTCAAGCTTCCTCTACTATCAGGACTTTGACATGCTGGATGATATGCAAAAACAGCTTTACCGTCAGGGAATGGCGACATTTGGCGGTATTGCGCCAACCTATCACATAGAGTTGCTTGAACGTCCTACCATTGTCTGGGATTTTCATTCTCTGCTATTGGGTGTGCAGATGATGTTTTCTTTTATGCTTACAGATGAAAAGTCCTCGCTGAAGGTATGTAAACACTGCGGAAAAGCCTTTGTTGCCAGCAGACCCAACAGCGTATTTTGCAGTGGTAAATGTAAAAACCGGTATAATGTGTATAAGAGCCGGGCTAAGGATAAAGACAACACTAACTAATTCATCTGCTATAAGAAAGAAGGCTGATTATGAATACAGATATTACAAAGCAAATGGAAATGGTACTGTACAGAACCGAAGATGACAATGTAACGGTCAGTGCCTTGATAAAAGATGAAACGATATGGCTGACACAAAAAGCTATGGCTGAATTGTTTGGTATTGACAAATCGGGCATCAGCCGCCATTTAGCAAAGATTTTTGAATCCGGTGAACTGGATGAGGAAGTGGTTGTTGCAAAAATTGCAACAACCACTCAGCACGGAGCAATGCAGGATAAAACGCAGACTATTCCTACCAATTATTACAATCTAGATGCCATTATTTCCGTTGGTTACAGAGTAAACTCCATTCAGGCAACCAGATTCCGTATATGGGCAACCGGTGTTTTGAAGGAATATATGATAAAGGGCTTTGCTATGGATGACGAACGCCTGAAGCAGTGTAAAACAGCTTTTGGAAAAGACTATTTCCGTGAATTGCTGGAAAGAGTTCGCTCCATCCGTGCCAGCGAACGCAGAATATGGCAACAGATAACGGATATATTTGCCGAGTGCAGCATTGATTACAATAGAGATTCTGATACTGCATATCATTTTTATGCAACCATACAGAACAAATTTCATTATGCCATTACCGGTAAAACAGCGGCTGAAATCGTCTATAATCAGGCTGACCACACCAAGGAAAATATGGGCTTGACCACATGGAAAAATGCTCCCGATGGTCGTATTCTCAAATCTGATACACCGATTGCCAAAAACTATTTGGACGAGAAACAGATTCGTCAGTTAGAACGTGCTGTCACAGGATATTTTGATTACATAGAGGATTTGATTGAACGTGAAAACGTCTTTACAATGGAGGAATTTTCAAAAAGCGTGAACGAGTTCCTTGCGTTCCGCAGATACGATATCTTGAAAGATAATGGACGTGTTTCCCATAAGCAGGCAGTGGAGAAAGCATATCAGGAATATGATATTTTTAACAAGACACAGCCGATAGAATCTGATTTTGATAAGATATTAAAAGGATTGGAAAAGAAAAAATAATTACTTTTCTGGATTATGCGATTATGATACAATTACGGAAAATAGTTTTTTAGAATCTGACAAATCGGGATTGACCGAGCTCTTTGAGCGAGGGATACTTCTTGTCCGAAGGGCAAGAAGGTGGGCGTGAAAAGAATTAGAACAATCGTAATTTTATGAAGAGAAATGGATAATTATAAAATGAATGCAGATGATGAATTACTAAAGAATTTGGATAAATTGCACACAACAGAATTAGGCGTAGAACGCATTAAAAGAAATCTGTTTTTAGATACAGATGATGTAGTCGGCTGGTGTAAAGCTAAAATCGATTCTGTAAAGGCTGTAATCACAAGAAGTGGGAAGAACTGGTATGTGAATATAGATAACTGTATCATAACTGTAAATGCTTATAGTTATACGATTATTACGGCACATAGGGAAAAGAAATGAAATATACAATTCGTGAATTAGAAGCATTTTCAGTTATAGGACAAGAAGTAGAACTTACAAATTATCATAAACGAAATATTCAAATCAGCACACAATTTTGGAGAAAGTTTAACGCTGATTTGAAGAAATCCTATCTTTCGCAATTTGAGAATTGGATAAAATATGCCTTTATGATAAAGAGAAACGGAAAACTGTTTTATTTTTGTTCTATTCCAAAAAGAAACGTAATTCCAGACGGCTTTATCTATAAAGACATACAGTCGTATAAATATCTTGCTGTAGAGCATATTGGTTCTATGGATAACCTATATGAAACTTACAGAAAGATTTATCAGGAAATATTACCTAATACGGACTACACGCCTCTGCAAGAGGAGTTTTTGCACTTTGAAAGATACGATTATCGTTTTCATTGGAATAGAGAAAATTCAATCATTGAAATATGGATACCAATTAAGGGTTAGTGAAATTCAAGTTTATATAGCTGTAAATGTTTTTTACAGCGGAAAAGGAGATGATTGATAAATGAGAATTGGAGCGTATCAATTTGCGATATCTGGAGATGTAAATGAGAATTATAAAGAAATAGAAAAAGCAATATATTTAGCAAAACATAAAGATGTTCAATTACTGATATTTCCAGAATGTTCATTAACAGGATATCCACCTAGAGATATATCAAATTCATCATGTGTCAATTTTAACCTTGTGCAGTCAATGTGTGATAGACTTCAATCGGTAGCTGACCAAAATGATATTTCTTTTATTGTCGGAACCATATTTAAAGAAAAAGAAATATATAATAGAGCATTACTATTTCAGCCTAATAAACAAATCAAGTCTTATGACAAGCGGGCTTTATGGGGATGGGATAATGATAATTTCGCAAAAGGGAATAGTGATGGAATAGTTGAGATAGATGGGGTTGTGTTTGGAATTAGAATTTGTTTTGAAATAAGATTTCCCGAATTTTTCAGAGAATTGTATAAAAGAAATACCGACATAAATGTGGTTTTGTTTTATGATGTAGCGGATACGGACGACAAGGAGCGATATAGTATGATTAGAGGACATCTGCAAACTCGTGCAGTTGAAAATGTTACTACTACTATTTCAGTAAATGCTACCTCGCCTTTCAAACGGCACCGACAATGGTTTTTGGAAAATCTGGTCAATGTATCAAGGAATGTGTTAGAAATAAACCGGAACTATTGATTTATGATTTTGAAAAGACTGTTAATGATTTCGGAGAAAATGGAAGAACATCTATATCTAATTCATTGATTAACTGGTAACTGATTCTTTTGCAATTTCTTATTTATTGTGAATGAGCTTACATGTGCTATAATAAAACAAATTAACAGATTGAAATTTGGAGGTGAATTATGAAAATCGAACACATTGCTTTATATGTAAACGACCTGCAAAAAACTCGTAGCTTTTTTATGAAGTATCTAGGTGCAAAATCAAACGAAGGATATCATAACCTGCAAACTAACTTTCGCTCCTATTTTCTGTCATTTGATGATGGCACACGATTGGAGATTATGAATAAGCCAGAAATGCTTGATTCACCTAAGGAGCTTGCTCGCACGGGGTATGCACATATCGCATTTAGTGTAGGAAGTAAAGAAAAGGTTGATGCCTTGACCATAGAGTTGAAAACTGATGGATATGAAGTAATCAGCGGTCCCCGGACAACAGGAGATGGTTACTACGAAAGCTGTATTGTTGCAATCGAAGGCAATCAAATTGAGATTACAGTTTGAACCCGTTAACTTCAAGTTTACCAAAATGACAACCGACAGGAAACGTGATATTTTTTACAACAAAGATATCAATATATCTCCACTAATTTCCATAAATTTATGGAATTAAAATTTCATGATACTTATAACATAGAAGGAAACGGACCGATGCAGGAGCTTACACCCGAACAGATAAAAGAGGAAGAACACAAACGCCGCAAACGTGCTTGGAATCGTACTTATTGGAGACGTAGAAAAGAGCGTGAACAGGCGGCAAAAGCTGCAAAAGAAAAAGAGCTATCTGAGGCAGTCGGCTAGACTGTCCCAGAAATAACCCTTAGATAATGAAACTTGCCACAGAGTCTTATTATCTGGCATAATCTGCTCCTGTCAGATAATAATGCTCCCAATCATATTTTCCATCCTCCGACAGATCTTTTGCCGTCTCTGCAATATGATCTGACCAAAGGCTCTCCGATAAATAATATTTATAATTTTCATATCCTCCGCCAACCGGATCATCCCATGTACAATCAATATAATACCACTTTCCGTTAACCTTAACCTGATTCCATGCATGACCACCTCCATCTGCTGTACCGGACACAAACCTGCATTCGAGCCCGGCAGATATTGCCATCATATAAAAAGCAAACGCATAACTCTGGCAGACACCTTCTTTATGTAACAATACTCCACCAGCTCCATATGCCCAGTTTTCCGCGGTACTATAATCTCCATTATTGACATAATTGGCATGATAGATTAAATAATCATGAATGGCTTTTACTTTCTCTTCCTCGCCCATTCCGTCCTTCACTACCTGATCAACTGCTGCAAAGGCCGCATCAAATACAGCTTTTCCATCCTCTGTATATCCTCTTGCGTCTTTTTTTATCAGCGTATCCTTGACCGAATAACTGACACTAATTTTTTTGCTATATATCTCTTTTCCGGCAATAACAGTAAATGTATGATCTCCCGGAGTATAAACAATCTGATCCGGCAATGCACTGCCATCCATCTGAATTTCGATGCCTTTATTTTTTAACTGTTTATAATGGAATGATTTCCCCAAAAATTCCCATTGCAGAGAATCTGCATCATAGTTTACCCCAGCCTGGGGATTCTCTATTAATCCATCAAAAATCACATCTTTATCACAGATGTACAGGGTAATATTTCTGGTAAACTGCCCATACGAATAATAAAGCGATCCACTTGCCTGATAACCATTATATTTCTTGAAATTACAATTTCCCCTGTGGTCAATTTCCTTAAAGGCACTATCAACATACAGCTTTACCTGACTTGTATCATACTTATCGGATACTAACTTTAACTGAACCATCTGTCCGCCAAGAATCAGTTCCTGATTAAGTCTTACATCACTTTTCTTTTCCGGAACAACCGTGATCGTATAGCTTTTCTTTTTCGTACCGCTTTTTACTGTGATGGTTGTAACGCCCAGACGAAGGGCTTTTAATTTTCCCTTTGCATCTATGGAAGCCACCTTTGGATTCGTACTTGAATATTTACAATTTTTATATCCTGACGGTGCTTTCACCGCAACCGTCTTCCTGCATACAACCTTTGTTGACTTCGTAATATTTTGCACAGTGGCCGCATATGTCGTTTCCACTGTTGGTTTCACTGCGCTTATTGAAGTACATATAATTGTCAATGTAAGTACAAATGCCATGCAACGTTTCGTCCACCTGTTCATCTTTAAACTCCTCCATCTTTTCCTTTATCTGTTTTTTTAATATTATTCTTGGGCTGATTTGATCGTCAGCCCAAGAAGTTCGTTAATGGAATCCGCTCCCTTTTAATTTACTTTAGTTTTTAATCCAGTAATTTTCCATCTCTGTATGACCATTCAAGGTAGTCCGGATTCTGATAATATAAATCCGTATTAAATTCTGAAATTTTATCACTGACCTGCTCAAAACTAAGGCAATGATCCATTTCCGCATCATGTAGTAGTTTCTTAACACCTTCTTCACCGATGGCTTTAACGATATCACCTCTGTGATTCAAGGTCTCCCTTGCAATATACTCAATCAATGCACACACATAAAAATAATCATTTCTTTCGCTGTCATAAATTACCTCGCTTTTTATGAATGTCAAACAGTCAAGTGCAGACAATGTATGGAAACTGATCTATCATCTGATATTTCCAAAAATTTTAAAATATTCACGAAAAAATCGCTATACCGTTTATTACAGTATAACGATTTTTTATAAAAATTACAATTTTTGATTTTCTATCGCTGTGTATTTCCTGCATTCTGCTCTGAATCACTTAACATTGTAGCAATCCCGGAAATCTTAACCGTATCTACATCCGTATTTTCTATAAAAACACTCCGTATAAATTCTTTGTCGGATGTTTCAAATAACTGTCCCACCTCTCCATTTGCCTCAATATAGACCCGTTTATGGGCGGATGTCAGAATCCCCACACAAATTGTTTTGTCTGCGCGGATGTTATCGACCGTGATGCTGATTTTCTGTGGTTTTCCTTTAACCGCCCATTTGCATAACGTCTGTTTTGGAATCTCTGCGGAAAGTTTTATGCTATCCTCTGTAATATCCTCAGGAAATGCATCCATAACTGCCTGTTTATAAACATCATACGGTTCTTCCTTTACCATATAACTGTGTCTGGCATCCGGATCTGTCTCTATTTGCGTCGCATAGCAGACCTGATTGTCCATAACCTCCATCTGTACATTCACTTTTTTCTGCTGTACAGTCTTTGCATAGATTTTTTGTACAGCTTTTTGTGTACCGATGCCGGCTCCACAGGTAAAGCAGATACTGCCAAGAAAAACCAGAATAAAACTTGCCAAAACAGCCAGTGGTTTCATCTCTTTTTGTTTTCGGTACTGCTTCATCCGGCGGATACGCTCCTGTAAATGATTCTGCGCCCCAAACATGGAAAACGGAAATTCGAGAGGACGGGTCTCTTCCGTAAGCAGTTCAAGTGCTGCACGAAAATACTGTCCGACAGAAAAAACATTTTCGGAATCACGGCAGCATTCCATGTCGCATGCCATTTCCGACCAGAAATCCAGCCTGCGATTGAAAATATAGATCAGCGGATTATACCAGAATAAATCTTCCAGCACTCTGCCCACACATTTCAACGTCAGGATGTGCTGCCGCACATGTACAAACTCATGCGTAAGCACAATCTGCAGACTCTCCGGAGAAAAATCCCTCACCGGCAATACAATCCATTTATGAAATAGCCCCAGCACCATCGGGGAAGAAATACCATAGCAGCAATACACTTCTACATTTCCCCGGATCTTTAAACGCTCCTTTGTCCCTGCCGCAACGAGCTGCAGCCGTTTTTCCGCCGGCATCCGGTGCTTTTTTATGTAATGTTCCACCCGGTAATAACGAACCAGATGAAGCACAAGAACCGTTGCTGCACCAAGCAGCCAGACCACTGCCGCCACACACTCTATGTGCGCAATCACAGGTGTCAGTTCAAACAGGTGTCCCTTGATAAACAGTGCCTCCCCCATTTTGCGGTAATGCGTAACATACAACAGGAGAAACAGCCCCGGAAACAGCCAGAACGGTAACACCACAAGCAACAGCCCATATATATAGCGGTATTTTTTTAACCCATCCAAAACGCCTGCAACAACTGCATATACCGCAAATGCAATACTGCCTGTAAGTGCAGTAAACAGCCCCATGTAAAACAAATTATTGATCCAGTTCATCAATGCTTTTTCTCAACTCCTCTTTTTCCTCTTTGGTAAGTTTATGATCTTTATAAAAAGCAGTTAAAAACTGTGCAACCGATCCACGGTTCCAGAATTTTACAAATTTGCGACTCTGCTCCTGCTGATAGGAAAGTTCCGGTATTATGATCTCATATGTGGCATTGCGCCCGCTCTGGTTCATCCTTAGAAAGCCCTTTTTCACCAGCTTTGCAATATAAGTTGATACGGTCTGGGATTTCCAGTCTTTCCCGTATGTTTCGTTTGTCAGTTTCATAATTTCCTGTAGTGCCATTTCATGGGGATGATCCCAGATTGTTTTCATCACCATGGATTCCGCTGTAGTCAGTTCCTCCATATTTTCTCCTTTCATCGTTAACATTGATAATATTTTTTGAGCATAAACTAAGATTATAGTTTTAGGTTATAGTGGGATAATAACATAAAGATATACAAATTACAACTATTTTACGCAAGTTTCAAGATTTTACGACCAAAACAACATTTTTCTATCAATTTTGATAATTTTATTCTCTTGAAAACTTTCTGATTTTTTATACTATATAGATAATGAATGTTACGAAAAAGAGTAATTTAATCACAATGATAACGGAGGAATAAGATGAAAAAAGTAACCGTTTTACTTATCCTTTCTTTGGCGATATGCCTTGCTGCTTGCGGAAAAAAAGTGAGTACACCTGATGAAATGTTAGATGTTGTGAAAGAAAAAGAAAATATATCTGCTGAAGTTGATATGATAGAGTGTGGCCGTATTGTAGATAATGATACTACCATAGTTGTCGGAATGACAGGGGAAAACGACAAAACATATCATTATTATGCAGCACAGTTTTCCAAAAATCAGGATGGAAAATATAAATATAAAAATGCCATTTCCTTGAATGATATAGGATGGCAATTAAGGTTAGGTAAACTGAATACCGGATATATCATAGTCTGCAATAATGAAAATGTTAGTACCATACAGGCTGTCATATCGCCACGAAATGGATCTGATATAACCAAAAATATAGAAATTAATAATATTCCATTTGTATATTATTTGGACATGTCGAGTATTCCATCTGATTATGATATACAATACAAGTTTTTAAATGAAAATGGAGAAGAAATTCAGTAAAATAGAGAGAACGTGTTTCGCAATTACCTATTCATGTGAAATCAGTGGTTAGTTTTTTAGCCACTTTCATTCGTCAATTTCAATATTTCACAACCGAAACAATATTTTTCTTCCATTTTTGACTAAAGTTAATTGTTTTATCAAACACGGAATCTGTAATCCTGCCGACAGCCATATCCCAACCGCAATACTTACGGCATATTTCTGTGTGTTCAATTTCCATAAAATGAATATAAGTATAAGAAAAAACATAACAAATTCGCACACAACCTTCCGGTACTGTTCTTTTTGTTGTTTTTCCAATCTTCGTTTTTGTGAATCTACAGGACTAAAGATTATCAGACTTCCTCCCATGATTGCCGTAACGATCAATAGTTTCCAGTTGCAAGATAACTCAAAAATAATTTTAATGCACAGGAACAATAACAAACTGGAAATAATCATACATCTCAAGGGCGTTTTTGCGTGATAACCTCCACTATATTTCCGAAGTGTTATAAATGGAAGTATCATTACAATCCCCTGTTTAACATTACCAATGATCTCTCCAAAGATGACTGTTAATCCTAAAGGAATTATCAGTAGTACCATATTATAAAGTGCATATGTATATAATTCTCTATCCCGTTCCTGAATGGCCTGCTGACATATCAGCCAGGTTATAATTGTTCCTGCATATTTTTGCATTATCTCATCCTCCGGTAATTCTGCAAATCTTTTGGGATTTTGAGTTCATATGCGACCAGACTCAGAGTATTTCTGTATTATATTGAATAATTATTCTCTTGAAAATTTCCTGATTATTTTATATTATATAGAAAACGGATTTGGAGAATTGATTATGCAGATTGCAATTTGTGATGATGATCCTATGATCATAAAAGAACTTCAAAAAATCTTGAATAATACTTTCGCAAACATCTTTTATCGTGCCCCCCAATTTCGCAATTTACAAGCGGAGAAGCGCTTCTGAATAATAAAGAAGAGAAAGACATTGTCTTTCTGGACGTGGAGATGCTGGGTCTCAATGGTATTTATGTCGGGAATACATTACGGGAACGTTACCCGAATATCCTGATTTTTATTGTAACCTCTTTTATGGAATATCTGGATGATGCCATGCGTTTTCATGTGTTTCGCTATCTCTCCAAACCAATTGACCGCCAGCGCCTGTTCCGCAATCTGGATGACGCACTTGCGCAATACCATGCATCTTCCAAAAAGATTGCTTTTGAAACCAAAGATGGGTTTCGCACACTTATGCCATCTTCCATTGTTATGATAGAAGCCATCTCAAAAAAGAGTGTCCTCTATACCACAGCAAAAACCTATCACACGGTTCATCCTATGCAATACTGGCTGGAAACACTTCCTCAGGCACAGTTTTTCCGGACACACCGCAGCTTTATTGTAAATATGGAACATGTATCTGATTTTGACCACTCGCTGGTTTATATGGATGTGCCGGAAACCAATGCGTACCTGACACAGAGAAAGTACCATGACTTTAAAGAAGCTTATCTGTTATTTTTAGAAAGCATGAGGTGACACGATGTCAAATACAATCCTTTATTTCATCAGCAGTCTCTTTGAAATATATGCACTCGGAATATATTCCGGACAGCTGTTTCTGCCACGGCATTCCAAACATACACGTATTATTTTGTTATCTGTTTTCTGTCTTGTTTTATTTATTGTTGGTCTTTTTCAAAATACCTGGCTCAACATTACTGTTTTTGCATGTATTCTTGGTATCTATATGTTTTCGCAGTATCAGACAATCTGGTATATCTGTCTGTTTCACACTTTTCTTTTGACTGCTCTGGATGCGCTTACGGAGATGGTTGTATTTGGAATTATCAATTTTTACTTTCCGGACAACATTCCGTCCCTGACAAATACAACTGCCCATTTTGTACTTGTGCTTTTCAGCAAACCACTTTATCTCTTTATCGTCCAGATGATTGCACAAGTTCTGCACAATAAGCAACAAGCTTCCCAGTCCTTTATGAAATCAGATTTTCTTCTCTTCCCCATACCATTGATTTCCATCTGTATCACGCTTGCTTTTACTTATTGTAATAAAATAAATTGGCTGATTTCCATCTGCGCCAGCGGACTTTTGCTCCTCAATCTTCTGGTTTTCGGCATCAACCAGTACAATCAGAAACGTCAGGAGGAATACACGCAGATGCAGCTTCGATGCCAGAAAGAATCCGACATGGCAGAGTATTATCATACGCTGGTAGAACAACAGGAAAATCAGCATATCCTAATCCATGATATCCGCCGCCATCTCTCATCCATTGATACATTGGCCCTTGCAGAGGAAAATGATAAAATTCACACCTACATCAGGCAGCTTCAAGATTCTTCCAGTCTCAAAGAATCCCTGCATTACAGCGACGTTCCTTTACTCAATGCCATTTTATGCCGCTATACACATCAATGTGAATTGCAGCATATCTCCTTCCTCACAGATATCCGCCACCATACCGTAGACTTTCTTACGGATGTTGATTTGACCGCATTGTTTTGCAATCTTCTCGACAATGCCTTGCGGGCCGCTTCCTTTCCGGATGGTTTTATCGAACTGCATACCTACAACAAGGAATGCTCCCCGTTTGCCATAATTACACTGGTGAATTCCTGCCGGAAAAATCCTTTTACCGGTTCAGAAAAAATACCAGTTTCCACGAAAGACCATCCGCAAAAACATGGGTTTGGTCTGAAAAGTGTACAAAGAATTGCTGATCGCTATGATGGTGAAATGAAATTATATTTTGATCTTTCAACACTGACTTTTCACACGATTCTCATGCTGCGTTCACCAAAGTAACCGCCTGTTTACTCCTTGATTCCGGCAAGTGCCGTCAGTTTTTCCTTTGTAAAATGATTAAAGACCGCAATCGTACGCCCTACAAGGATCACGGCAAGCACTGTTCCGATCCCGATCCCATGCAACCGCCCGGTGCAGACCAGACTGATCGCAATCGTAATTGTCACGTTGAGCACATCAAAACAGTTCTTCGTAAATCCGACACTTCTGTGAATACAATCCGCAATCGCCTGTACGATTCCATCGCCAGAATTAATAATCCTGCAATATAGATCAATACACGATAGATCATTGATTTTTTCATAGAATAATTTCCCTTCCTTCTATAACCTATTATGCAATTTTTTAT